>Ga0068714_10000196_pt1 | contig 137130 bp, 133 predicted proteins | sample MTBNYHSulfiMetaG_FD_62988 | JGI IMG/M metagenome (GOLD analysis project Ga0068714, IMG submission 62988) | Enrichment culture microbial communities from rom New York Harbor, USA that are MTBE-degrading - MTBE-NYH (New York Harbor Sulfidogenic)... | ecosystem: Environmental > Aquatic > Marine...
AGTTTCCCGAACAGCATCGGGTACTACGAGTTCTACACCCGCGCCAAGGACGAACGCAACAACTACGAGAGTGCGCCGTCAACGGCGGACGCCAGATGCGGGTTTGACAACGTGGCCCCGAACACGACCACTTTGGGCACGCCCGAAAATGACGCGATAGTCTACACGGCCACACCCACCTTCGCCTGGGAGAACATCGCGGACCTAAGCGGCGTGAGATACTGGATGCAGATAGACAACGACGATGACTTTAGCTCCCCGATTTACGACAACTACGGCATCCTCGAGAACACCGTAACTTTGGTGAGCGAGAACCAGCTCGCCGAGGGCACGTACTACTGGCGCGTAATCGTCATCGACGGGGCCGGAAACATGAGCACTTGGTCCAACGCCTTCACGTTCAAGGTTGCCATGTGGGCCGTCACCGAGACCTGGACGGCGACGATAAGGGCGCCATCCACATGGAGAGCTATTGACGCCTGGACAGGGGCAGTGAGAGCCACAACTGCCTGGATGCACATCGACACATGGACAGCGACGGTGAGAGCGGCCACAACTTGGAAAGCAATAGAGACCTGGACGGGAACGTTACAAACGGAGGCAAACTGGAGAAGTGTGGAAACTTGGACCGCAACTTTGAGGACACAAACTTCATGGGGCCTTGTCGAAACCTGGACGGGGACAGTGAGCGCCACAACCGCATGGAAGCTGAACGACGAGTGGACTGGAACCCTGAGAGCCCCGACTACATGGGGCCTTGTCGAAACCTGGACGGGGACAGTGAGAGCCCAAGCCCAGTGGAAGTTCATCGATTCATGGTCAGGGGTGCTCAGAGCGTCTGCCTCGTGGAATATGGTCGAAACCTGGACGGCCATGCTTGGCACCCAGCTTGAAGGCGAGCTCTTTGAAACTTGGACTGGAACCATTAGAGCTCCGTCATCGTGGAAGACGGCCGAAACTTGGAATGCGATGCTGAGGGCACCGGCTGCCTGGAAGTTGGTCGACAGCTGGACTGGGACGATCAGGGCGACTATGACCTGGAAGTTGGTCGACAGCTGGACTGGGACGATCAGGTCGACGCCGACAACATGGAAACTCAATGACTCGTGGTCAGCGACGCTTAGAGCAACGGCTTCATGGAAGCTGGTCGACACCTGGAACGTGACGCTGAGGGCGGCTGGCCAGTGGAAAGCGATAGAGACCTGGACGGGAACGCTGCAAACGGAGGCGAGCTGGAGACACATCGAGTCGTGGTCGGGAACGCTGAGAACGACGACGTCCTGGAAGTTTATCGAAACCTGGACAGGAGCAGTAAGAGCTCCAACCTCATGGAAGCTGAACGACGAGTGGACCGGAACCTTGAAGGCCGTGTCCGTTTGGAAGAGAATCGACATCTGGAACGTCAGCATAAGGAGCCCCGCGGCCTCGAAGTTCATAGACACCTGGACTGGAACCCTAAGAGCGCCGGCGGCTTGGACGCTGGTCGACACCTGGACTGGAACGGTTATGGCTCCATACATATACCGCTCGATTGACACCTGGAACGGGACGATCAAGACATCAGTTGCCTGGACAAACGTCGAGACTTGGACAGGTGTCGTAAAAGCGCCCGCGATAAGAAAACTAATCGAGACCTGGACTGGAAAGCTAAGGGCAATCGGGTTACCGAGTTCGAGGGTGAACGCGAAGGCGACCTACTGGGAGAGCACCGTGCCGTTCACAGTGTCAGCAACTGCTTCGGACCCGAGCGTCCACGGCTACGTCACCAAGGTAACACTCTGGTACCGCTACTCAACGAACGGATCTAGCTGGACCGCCTGGGATAACTTCGGCACCGACAACGCCGAGAGCTGGTCCTGGACTTTCACCGCACCTAACGGCAACGGCTACTACCAGTTCTACTCGATAGCCGTCGACGAGGAGGGTAACACTGAATCGGCACCAGCCAGCGCCGATGCAGCATGCGGAGTCGACAGCGTCCGACCGACGGTGGTATTTCTGGCTATCAACAACGGTGCTCCGTCCACCAGGATTACTTCGGTGACGCTCACCTTGTCGGCCACGGATGCCACTTCGGGATTGGCCCAGATGCAGTTTAGCAAAGACGGTTCCAGCTGGACGGCCTGGGAAGCCTACAGCAACACAAAGACCTATTCGCTGCCATCAGGGGCGGGCATAAAAGTCGTCTACGTCAGGGTGAGAGACGTGGCCGGACTGATTTCGCAGCCGGTCAGCTCGACAATAGAACTCAGGACCACAGAGAACATCGAAAAAGGCACACTCATAACGGTGGACGTGATACCCGCGGGCACTGCTGCTGACTTCGACTATACACCGCTGACGACCTGGGTTACGGGGATGACCATCACTAGCTCAACCGATCTGAAAGATGTCAAAGTCTGGGCCGTACAGATGACTTGCGAAGAGGCAAAGGCTGAGACTGGTAACACATTTGTGCCAGCCGGCATAGTTTACGAACTCGTCTGGAGAGTAACGACCAACGTGGAGAGTTCGGCGATATCATCGGTGGTTCTGGAATTCAAGATGGAGAAGGATTGGTTCATCCGAAACCAAATCGACGAGAAGACCCTCAAGATGTACAGGTGCTCAGGTGACGCCTGGACGGTACTGCCCACGTCGCTTGTGCGAGCCGACGCTATTTACTTCTACTACGAAGCAATCACGCCTGGGTTCTCATACTTCTTCGCCGTGGGAGAGCCCAAGACTGTTGAGCCAGTCAAGCCAAGCGTGCCGCAGGCCGAACCGAGGTTGCAGCTAGAGTACTTCGCCATGCTGGCTGTAGCTGGAGCGCTGGCAGGATTCTCGATAATCTACAGCTTGGCTCGGCCTTCCAGGTACTTCACCTTGCTCAGAAGGCTTGAAAAGGCGGTCAGGAGACCGAAGGAGAGGCGCGTCGGAGTGATGGAAGCCGAGCGGCCCTCCGCCAAGAAGGCGGCCAAGATGGACCTAGCCAAGCTGAAGCAGTTGAAAAAAATCACGCAGGAAAGAAGAATCGAAAGAAAGCCATCGAAAAAATCGACCAGTAAAAAGACTAAGGCCCCGACAAAAGGAAAAAGGAAGCAAGGACGAAAGCGACGCCCGGCTAGCCCTTGATTTTCTTAATTATAAAATCGCTGAGCTTCTTGAACTCCAAAGCGGCCAGGGATTTGGGATCGTAAGTCACCACCGGGACGCCAGCGGCCGTAGCCTCACGGACTTTCCGGTCTTCAGGGATGGCAGCTATGATCGGCCATCCCAAGGCCTTTTTCACGTCCTTGACCGGAAGCTCAAAAGGCTCGCCCCTCATCTTGTTGACAACGGCACCCATTATCGGGATCTTGTACCTCTCGGCAGCGCGAAAAGTCTTGAGGGTGCTGGCCACTGTGGGTATCTCAGGATTCGTGACTATGATGATTTCGTCACAGGTTTTCATCGCCGACACCACCTCTGAACCAATGCCGGGCGCCGAGTCGATCAGTATGATTTTATACTTGGACCTCAGCGGTTCCAAAAGACCTCTCAAATCCACGAGGTGTACTTCCTCCCCGTAAGCTATCGAGCCGAGAAGAACATCGAGGCCGCGGCAATCCATTATCGCCTTTTCAATGGGAGTTTCTCCAGCAAGGGCATCGTGAACGGTGACCTTGGGGTCGAGCTCACCGAAGTGCAAGCCCAAGTTGGGCGCGGAAAGGTTGGCGTCCACGGCTAGGACGTTGCCTTTTAACATCTGGGATAGGCACATGCTGATGTTGGCGAGAGTGGTCGTCTTCCCGACCCCGCCTTTACAGGAAAATACACCGATTATTCGGGCACGTCTTTGCTTAATCTCCATGCCGCGCTCCTTTGTTTTCATGAAAGAGAGCAAACCTCGCGCCCTGCTTTTGCTGGAACGTTTAGCCACCAGTACCCCTTTTAAAATAAACTTCAAACACTATAAAACGCTTTATAAAGTCAGATAAATATCGAACAATGCAACTTTGAACAAATCGCACGTTCGCCCCAAAACACCAAATTTTTAGTGTCAGTAAAAATGAAAAACTGCCGTCCAGAAATTTACCGGTTGTTGTCTTGATAAATTACGCCGATGACGAGGCCGTGAATGTTGGCCTCGGGCACGTAGTAGCGGTCTGGGCTGGCCAAATTGTCGCCCTTTGTCCTGAAGCTGTACTTCCCGCCGTCGAATTGCACTTCCACCACCCTGTGAGCGACGTTGTCGACTCCAGGTGTTGTTGGATGAAGAAATATTATGACATCGCCTATCTGAATATCATCCGTGTTTACCTCGACCCAAAGCACCATGTCTTTCTCCCCAAAGGTCGGCGCCATGCTAGTCCCGTGAACTATTGAACCGAATATCGCTTGATCCAGATAAGCTTGGTATCCGCGGAAATATTCAGTCCACTTGTATAATCCACTCGGCAGTGAACCGGGTTTCGAGGGTCTGGACTCGGCAAGAATCCATCCAGCACTCGCGATTGCTAGAGCTCCGAGTAAAATTACTATGAAAACAGTTTTCTTTTCAACCAATTTCAACACCTGTATCTGGTCATCCTTGGTAATATAAGTCGTTTGCTGTTTTCAGGGCAAGCCTATAGCTAACGCTAAGCCAAAAAAAAGAAAAAAAGAAAAATTTAGGTCCCGTCGTTTAGCCCCTTAGCCACAACGACACGTTCTCGAGGTACAGGTTGTCGTCAGCGGTCAGTTTGTAGCCGGTGTTGCCCGTGTTGTCCCACTTTGCGTTAACGTGTATGTAGTTAGCTGGGCTGGAGTATATCGTTTCTGCAGTGTTCAAGGAGTTTTCAGTGACCAAGTGGATAATTCCCGAGTCTGAATAGAGGCCGAGTGAAACCATCAGATATCCTACGTTCAATTGACCAATGTTGTCCTTGTTCGCAGTCACGTCTACGACTATGTCAAAGGCAACGTCGAACGGGAAAGTCGCAATCGTGGCGCCGCTTGAAGTAATGCTGCCAATCCTGTTGTCATTGGCTTGTGTGTATGTGGCCAAGTTGTCTGTAAGGAGATAACCACTACCATGAGCCATGAAATGTATGGCATTTATGCCTGACAAAGATCCAGCAGGATAACCGTACACTTGTCCTGGAACGAGGAGTTCAGTCCATTCCCCAGTTTCAGTAGGTGTCACTGGAGTTCCGAGTAGTGCCCATGCGCCAACAGCCGCTACTACTATGATTGCCGCTGCCGCTACCCAAGTAAGTTTGCTAGTCATCGCTTTACTCACCTCCCTTTTTTCAACCTTCAACTTCGGTGCCCCCACAGGCATAGAAACATAATCTAGCCTAGACTTGCATCGTGGGCATTCTTTTGGATTTGGGACCTTCGATTCCCATTGGTATCCACAGCGAGAGCACTTCATGGTTAGAACTATAGTTAGGACGGCATATAAACTGTATACCAATTCTACTACTATGATGATGTCTCTTTTATATGTTACAAAGGTAATCGAAACCTATGATAACTACTACTATGATGAGGGCTTGACCAGAAGCCGTTCACTACTATTATTATGAAGATAATTTAGAGTGTAAGATTGTGATGGTATGCAAACCGTTTTCGTGGCCGAAGGCGGGACAAAAATCGAGATTCCGAATCCCGATGACTTCAGGACAAAAGCTGGAGATTACGCGCCGTCGCTCACAAGCGTTTTTTACAACCCAAACATGGAGTTCTGTCGCGACATCTCGGTCTCCGTAGTCCAAGTAGCCTCTAAAATTTTCAAAAACATCTGGGCATGCGATCCCCTCGCCGGCGTCGGCGTCAGGGGAATCAGGTACGCGAAGGAAGTGAAGGGTGTCCGTAGGTCTGTCGTGAACGATATCTCCAATGAAGCTTTTGAATTGATCAACCGAAACGTCAAATTGAACGAGTTAGAAAGTTTGGTTGAGGCTAGGTCGGCCGATGCCAACATAGTTTTACATGAGAACCAAGGCAGATTCAACTTCGTTGATATAGATCCCTTCGGATCCCCAGCACGCTTCGTGAGCGCTGCCTGCAGTGCACTCTCAAGAAAAGGTGTGCTGGCGCTGACCGCTACCGACACGGCCCCGTTGGCTGGAACCTATCCCAAAACGTGCCTGCGAAGATATGGGGCGATGCCGCTCAAGGTGGAATATCGTCACGAAGTCGGCGCCAGGATACTCGCGGGTTTCGTCCAGCGCATCGGCACTATGCACGAAATATCGCTCACTCCGATTTTGACCCACGCGACGTTGCACTACTTCAGGATTTATTTGCTCGCTAACAGAGGCGCTCAACGCGCTGATCAAGCCCTTGAGAAAATTGGATTCATCTCTCATTGCAAAGCTTGTCTGCGCAGAAATCTCACCTATGGAATAGCGGCGAGTTTGCCGAAAACCTGCGAATGCGGAAGTAAACTCACCCACGCGGGACCAATGTGGTTGGGAAGTTTAATAGACAAGCAATTCACGTTAAGTTTCATCGAGGACCTCTCAATGAGAAATTTCAGGTTAAAACACGAGGAACTTTCGTTGCTCAGCAGATGCGCGGAAGAGGCTGAGGGACCACCGACCTTTTACGACCTCAACGAGCTGGCGGCATCCGCGGGCACCAGACCTCCAAAAATCACTGAGTTAATCGCGAAGATCCGCTCGGAAGGCTACTTCGCATCGCGCACTCATTTCTCTGACACAGGAATTAGAACCGATGCTGCGACAGACGGGATTAAAAAAATGGTCAGTGGCCTTTGAAGCCCTTCCCAACTACGTAGACCTCTGCGCTCCCCTTGCGTGAGGCCATGGGTTTCGTCACCTTCACGAATTCAAAACTCTTTCTGACTTCTTTCAAAAATTCCTCCAGCATGCTACCCTGAAAGGCCTTCACCAAGAAATTTCCTCCCGGTGCCAGTACCCCTTCGGCAACTCCAAGCGCCGACATCACCAGTTCCAGCGAGCGAGATTGGTCAACGTCTGGAACACCGGAAAGCGAGGGCGCGGCATCCGATATCACCGCATCGGCAGGACGAGGAATTTTTTCTCTGATCATTTCCCTCGTCTCTGACTTGTTTATGTCGGCTACAATCGTCTCAACGTTCTTCCCATTGATTTTAGAAATTTTCTGGAGGTCAACTCCAAGTACGAAGCCGTTTCCGCCAGCCTCCTCAAGGGCTATCTGGAGCCAACCGCCTGGAGCAGCGCCCAAGTCCACGACGACGGCTCCGCGCCTCATCAGGCCGTAGCGGTCACTCAGCTGCTTTAGCTTATAAGTCGCACGGCTTCGATATCCCTCGCTCTTGGCCATGCGATAGAAATGCTCACGCTTGCGTTCCTTCTGCCAGTTTTTACCCAATTGTTTGGCCCCCAGAATTTCACGGAGTTCAATCTAAATTCATTGCACCGATATTTTAGGTTTCTCGGAAAACGCCGCTCAGGTTCCGCCCGTCTTGAAAATCTTGGCCCTGCACTCCTTGAAGCTCTCGAACACGACCCTTCGGAGTTCATCGAAGTCAGTACTATAAAAGAGGTGGCTCTCGCAGTCGCAGTCACTCGTACCAAAGCCCTTAATGCTAGGCAGGCGCTTCTGAAGCCCTGCCGCCACTTTGCATTCTTTTCGCCCTCGGCCTCGCGCAGCCGCGAAATCTATGGCGCGGGCATGGAGCAGAAGGTGGTCTATGTGCCAGTGGATTTTCTTGTCCTTGGGCTGGCGCATGTGCCGGCCCACTCTGGCGGAAACCCCACCCAACGCGGAGCCGACGTAAACATAATAGCCCTTTTTGAAGTTGACCGTACCGAGCTGACCGATGTTGAGTGACAGGTCGTAAGGCACGTACACCAGCAGTGCGTAGGTTCCGGGATCCAAAGCGGGGCCTCCGCTCACTCGAGCTTCACCAGGCGCTCCTCTGTAGCGCTCTGGCCAGGCGACTCCTCCACCAAAACTTTCACTTTCTTCACGTTTGGCCGGTCTGACAGATTCTTGACCACCTCGTCGGCGACGACTCGGGCGAATTCCTCAACGGTCGTGTTCACAGCAGGAATCCAGACGACGTCCACACTCGGGAACTCGAACTCACGACCGCAGATGGAAACTCGAGTCGAGTCTCCAGTCTTGAGAACCTTCAGCGACCGGTTCTTGCTGGGAAGAAGGAGGCGGTGGTCGTAGGCGTTGCAGACCTTTTCCATCATGCTCTTGATATCGAGAAAGTCGACAACGAGGCCGCGCTCATCTTCGTCCCCCTCCACCGTCAGGCCTATTCGCCAGTTGTGTCCGTGAAGGTACTCGCACTTTTTGTGACCGATGATGAAATGGGCGGCCGAGAAGCCGATGCCCTCAGTTAGTTCAACTCTCACTACAACACCCCAATCAATTTGTGTATCTGAGGTATTATCGCTATCTTCTTCATACCTGACCGTGCGGCGGCTCGGGAGAGTTGAAGCATGTGCGTCATGGTCGGCCGGCTCTTGACCTTACGCGTCGGAGACACGGGTTGTAACACCAGCGGCACTTCCCCGAGCTTGCTGACCGCTTCGCAAACTTTGGTGATTGTTTTTTCTGAGGTGGACGGGAGAACTATGATTTTTACGAATGGTTCGGCGCCTTTGTCAAGGGAGATCTTGATGCAGGCCAGTTCCTCTTTCAGGAGGCTCGGCCAATTCGCGGCAGGCACTGCCGAATGTTCGGGGAGTTTTACGTCTATGGCAACGATGTCGATGTGGTCGATAACATTTCTCATCATTTTGCTGCTCGCGCCATTGGTCTCGAGATAAGTCCTCAACCCGAAGTTTTTACAACTTTGCGCGATATCGATGAGAAACTCTCCGGAATTCAACGGCTCACCGCCGGTCAAGGAGACGCTGTGAACGTCCGGGGTCGTCAAGCGCTTGACGTGCCGAAGCAGCTGCTGCGAATCCATCGGGTTTTTCATCCGCCTGACCTTCATCGAGCCGGGTCTAGTTTCAACCTCGCAAGTGAGCGGTTTGAACTGCCTGAACCTTAAGCTATCGCAGTAATTGCAATCCAAAGAACATCCCGCAAAGCGGACGAATACCTGTCGCCTCCCGACGTAGATTCCCTCTCCCTGAATCGAGTTGAAAATCTGACTGACGTGGCCTGCGACCATTTTATCACGACTAATTGTGGACCTAACAAAATAAAACATCGCAATTGCGGATGAAAGTGGAGCCGCTGGTGGGGTTTGAACCCACGACCTACGGTTTACAAAACCGTCGCTCTGCCGGCTGAGCCACAGCGGCCCAAACTACCTGTGAACTTCTAAAGAAAAATACATTCCTAAAGCCGCCACGAAAAAAGTCGAATGGAATTGAAACCAAGTCGTTCAGTCTCGTGCCATACCTCTGACGATATCGTCGATTGCCGCCCGCTGATCCTTGGCACAAACTATGCCCGAGGCCAGCAGCACGCCCTCGACGCCCAGCTCCAGTGCTCTTGCGACATCATCCTTTGTAACTATACCGGCGCCGCAGAGAACCTTCACCTTCGGGTTAACTTCCTTAACGGCCTTTATGGAGTTCGTGACTATCTCCGGCTTTGCCTTGGAAACGGAGACGCCGGTGCCTATCAGCTCGGGCGGCTCGACGGCGATTATCTCCGGCCCGATTTTCGCGATATTTTGGCTCTCGCCGATGTCCGCAGCGCAGGCGACTGTGGAGAGACCGAGCTCCCTGGCTCGCTTTACGGCTTCGGAAATCTGGTCCATGGAAATCTTATGCTCGGCGTGATTCACCAGAGTGCCGACGGCTCCCGCTGCCTGCACGGACTCGGGAGTAATCCAACCAGTGTTCCTACCGGGCTTGACCGGGTCAATGTGTTGAGCCAGCAGAGGAATCTTAACTTGGCTCGCTACCCGGTAGATGTCCGTAGTCTGCGGAGCCACAGCCACCTTCACTCCCCTCTTCTCGGCGGCTTCAAGAATAAGTCGAGCGAGCTTGACGGCGCTTTCTCCAGTCGCCTCATGGTATGTCTTGAAGCTCACTATAACAATAGGAGTTTTCAACATCCAAACACATGGCGACCTAGGGGCTGAGAGCTAATATATTTAGTGAACAACACCACCCTTGAAGCATGAAAAGATTGCTTCTCGGTATTTCCCTGATATCGTTCACGATTGGCGGCACCTCGCTGGTCATCCCGCTTTACGCGAACAGCCTCGGGGCCAGCTACACGGACATCGGGATGCTCGGTGTCGCCTACATCGTCCTCGCGGCTGTCTTCTCGATAACTTTGGGCAAGTTAAGCGACTCGCACGGAAGAAGGGTCTTCATCGTGACCGGGTTCATCACGACCGCGGCCGTCCTGACGATGTACTCTTTCGCCCCAAGTATAATCTGGCTCATAGCAATCAGGGCCGTCCAAGGGCTGACGGAGACTCTGATCTGGATAAACTCACAAGGGGCGGCTTCCGATAGCTCAAACTTGGCCGAACGGGGTCGAGCCATGGGCCTGTACGGGAGATCCTGGGGAGTGGGTATGGGGTTCGGGCCAGTGGTAGCCGGCGTGCTTTACGCGAGCATCGGGCCTTTTTACACCTTCCTGATAAACGGGGGCCTGTCGTTCGTCGCCGCCGCGATAGTTTTCACGGCAACTATACCTCAAACCAGACCCGTTCAGAAAAAAATAAGCACTACTGGAGTCATGCCACTTTTCTTCGCAGGCCTGACTTACATGGGCGTAGTGGCGGTGATCACCACTATATTGCCCGTGTATTCAACGGCTGGCCTGGGGTTGTCGGCATTTTACGCCGGCCTCCTCATAACCATATTCACTTTGTTACGCGCCGTTCTTTTCAAGCCCTTTGGCGAAATCTCGGATAGGGTGGGGCACCGTTCGACTATACTGGCAGGAGTCATCTTGGCCTCTCTAGCCTTGGCGTCATTTATCTTTGTATCTGGATTGGTTACGCTCCTAATCGTCCTGATAGTCCTCGCGATTTCGGCAAGCTCGATATACCCTTCTGTGTTCAGCGCAATCTCGAAAATCGGGGCAGGCGGCAACTTCGGTTATCTTTTAGGAATATTCAATTTGATCACGAACGTTGGTTGGGGAGTTTTTTCAGGGGCAAGCGGAGCGCTCGCCGACGCCTACGGGCCCACCTCATCGTTCGTAATCTATGGAGTCGTAGTACTGATGTCTGCCGTAATTCTCTGGAAGACTCTGCCGAAAAATTGATTTTTCAATAATTCAAAAAAAAATCCCGTGGCACCGCCAAAACTAGATCAGTCCTTTGAGCTTCCACAGCAACTTCGGGTGAGACTTTACCAGCGCCTTTAGCATGTCGGTCAGGCTGATCTTTTCGAAGTCGACCTTGTTGAGTGTCTCTGCGAGCTGGTCGAGCTCCTTGTCGCTCAGACTCAGCAGGACATTCTTCGCCTTCAAGTTGCGCTCGTGGTTCTTGCCCATCTTCTCGCGCCACCTCTTATCGTACTCGTTCAAGCGCTTCTCCGTGACCTCACCGTCCTTGACGGCTTTGGCCGCGACTTCGCCCGCAATGCTCCCAGCGCGCATCGCGGAGTCCATGCCTCCTCCGGTGAGGGCATTCACCATTCGCGCCGCATCCCCGACAAGCATGACGTTGTCCTTGACCGTCCTCTTCAGGGGGCCGCCCACAGGTATTCCGCCCGCGTTTATCTCGACGATTTTGCCTTTAGACAGGGCTGGCGTCCGCGCCACATAGTCCTTGAGGTAATCAATGGCCCTGCGCTCGGCACGACTGCAAAGCACCCCGAGACCAACGTTGGCAACATCCCCGCCCTTGGGGAAGACCCAGGCGTAGCCACCCGGAGTGATCTTGCTGCTGAGATAGAACTCGATCATTCTGGGGTTCTCAAAGTCCACGCCCACCATCTGGAATTGGACCCCGCTCTCATAGTCGTCAATTTTTACCGCCGTGTTCAACCCGGCCCAGCGCGCCACCCTCGACCCGACACCGTCGGCCGCTATGACCACTTTGGCCTCGACCTCTAGTCTCTCGCCAATGCCCTGAGCTTTTACGCCGCAGATTTTGCCTCCCTTCATCAAAAAACCGTCGACGTTGGTGCCGACCTTGATATCAGCCCCGGCCTTTGCAGCCATGATCGCCAGGTGCTTGTCAAAGACCTTCCGGTTCAGGATGTATCCGACCTTGCCAGCGACCCTGCGCTCGGAGACACGCACAGCAATTCCTGAAGGTGAAACTATCTTGACCGCATTGGTGTGGTTCACTGCCCACTGCGGGTCGGGCTTGATCTTCAGCTCTTTGAGCGCGTCCTCGGAAAGGGCCTCGCCACACTGGACAGGAGCCCCGAGCTCTCGGCGGCGGTCCAGCATCAAAACACTAGCCCCGTTCTTCGCGGCCGAATAGGCCGAAATCGACCCAGCCGGGCCCGCCCCGACCACGACTATGTCATAATTTTCTTTCAACCTTGATCGCCCCCAATGGACATGCCTTCTCACATATGCCGCACTCCGTGCACCTGCTGTTAGGCTTCACGCGGCCATCTGTGACCTCTATAGCGTCAAACGGGCATGCACCTGAACAGCAGCCACACCTCACGCAGATGTCTTGATCGACCTTCATTTGATGAACTCCGTGAGTTTCCTCTGGGGTTTAGGCGGCGACTTCTTGACCGCTTCCGGGCCAATTTCCAAGTGCCCGTAACGACCTCCACCGCCAGAGATTACCCTTAATGTTCCTGCTCTGAACGACTTTATAACCTCTACGATTTGAGGCCTCGTGACCTTGGAAAGAGCCTCGGCCGTCGCGTCGACGAGCGTGGAGATTTCGTCACCAAAGTGCGTGACCAGTTTTTCCCACTCTGACTTGACTTCAGGATCATGCGGGTCCTCCTCAGTGGCCAGGCCGATGACCTCGGCGAGCGGTGCTATCCTCAGGTAGGCCGGGCGGTGGTTCGGGTGCCTCGGTTCGGGGTAGCTGGCCAGCTCGTTTATCCTGTCCCAGACTCCCTTCTTGACCCAGCCGCGGCAGTCGTCGCATTTCCACCGCAGCCTCGCGGCCTCGTCCATGGTAAACTGCTTGTAGCAGCGCGAACAGGCTGAAAGATGGTACTTGCCCAGACGGGGGTCGAAGCCGACGTTGAGGTTCACCTGCCTGCCGTCCTGTCGCTTGATCGCTTTGACGACTTCATCGTGGGTCGGCTCCGCCAAGCTCAGCCGGTTGAACTCCCTGCCCAGCTTATCCGGCCATGGCGAGTGCGCATCGCTGTTGGATAGAAAAGTGAACTCGGAAAGCTCGGCTATCCTATCTGCCATGTCGGTGTCGGCGCTGAGACCGAGTTCCACGAAACTGACGGCACCGAGCCTGTCCCCGTAGCATTCCTTGAAGCTGCCGAACTCCTTGTAGATGCTCGTCCAAGGTGTGAAAGCGTGCGAAGGGCCGAACAAGCAGTTTTGGGAAGCGACGATCTCGGCTATCTCCATGCCGCTTAGATCCAGGTGCGCCCTGCCATCAGAGGAAATGTCCTTGGAGTGCCTGGCAATCTTCTCGCGGACGTTCTCGACTGCGGAAATCGAGGGGAAAATAATGATATGATGAACCCGGTCCCTGTCCTCCACTTCGACGGTCAGGATGAATCTCGTCCCGTGGTCTCGATGCTCGAAGGTACCCTCGGAAACTTCCGCCAGCTCCTCCTTGACGCTCCCAAGCCACCTTGGATGAAAGATATCTCCGGTCCCGACGATGGAGAGTCCCTTGAGCTTCGCCTGGGCAGCGATGGTCCCGATGTCCATCTGGTTGGAGGTCGCAGCGGAGTATTTTGAATGAATGTGCAGATCCGCTGAATAGCTTTTGAGCTCGGCCAAGCCAACACCTGTTTTTCTATCGACGCTCAGTCTTTATTACAGGGACCGTTCGCCAAGGAATTAGCCGATGTACCAAGACTCTTCCTGCTCGCGTCGCTTGATTTTTTCTTCTCGGCTCATCATTTCATTTCTGACGCGCTCGATCATTTGCTCTGTCTCCTTGGCCCTCTGCTCCAGAGTTTCCATGTTCACCTTGATACCAAGCAGCTTGACCACCACTTCCAAGACGGCCTGTGCCGCGCGGTGGTCAACGACCATACCGTGAGTCTCGCCGAGTAAGCACAGCCCGGGAATATTGCGCAGTTTCCCCAGCCCCACCAAAAGTCCAGCGGCCCCGATTATAGGGCCGCCCTTCTTCTCAGAAGCAACGCCATATGGCCTGACCTTTCTGAGCAGCTCGGGGTCACCGAGGGCCATGACCTTGGGCTGCGCTTTCGAGAACTTGCCCGTGGCGAAGCCGCCCAAGGTGAAAATCTGATTTATCTTCAACTTCTCGGCAAAATCCAATACCCTCTCGACGATGTCGTAGTGTCCCTCCGGGGTTATCGACTGCACGTCGCCGGTCCAAATCACGACGCTTCTGCCGTCCAGTTTGGCCCAATAGAACTCGTTCTTCGGGAGCCTAATCAAGCCCTCACCCACGACTACCGCTTGGTGTGGAAAATGAGGTGAAATCATCTCGGCGAATTTTTTCGCTTTAATCTCCGCCACCATGTGCTCGGCGGCGAGTTTTCCCACATAGCCCATGCCGGGGAGGCCTCCGATAAGAACCGGCTTGCTCAGCCTTGGCTTGGCCAGCTCTTCGATTACCGTGGCCTTCACTGGAGTCCCGCCTGTCTTTTCAGCATTCTCCTGTACTTGCCGTAAGGATCATGGGGGGAGAACTTTGGGGGATGGGGAGAAATGGCCTGGGCGCCGCAGCTCGGGCAGACTTCTTTCAAGGTGTAGACACCACAGGATTTGCACTTTTTCATCCTCATTTCATTCAGCTCTCTTGAACTCCCCTTTACCGCCGGCCTTTGTTACCCCATCTATCATCAAGTCCACGGCCCGTTGCATCCCGTTCTCCGCAACCTTGTAGGACTGTGCCGTGACGTCAATTCTGTATCGAGGCGCGCCAACATAGTAAATTTCAATATTGGTGTTCTCATCCCTGACGGAGTCGCGGGCATTTATCATAGCCGACCTTATGACCTCAACTCCGTTAGGCGCCAAGGAACTGAGGCTCACATAGCCCGAGACCTTGTATGACGGAGACAGTATAGAGGTCTTGGCAATTTCTCCGATTGCGCTCGCCCAGGCCTCGTCGATTATGCCAGATAGACTGCTAGCGTCCTTGGCGGCGGTCTCCATGGCCGAGTGAAGGTCGCCGAACCTCTCCTGTATGGTGAAGCCGACCTCATCATAGGCTTGGTCGAGGTTCTTGCCCAGTTTGGCCGCGGCCATCTCCAGGAGTTTCTCCGCCCGCTGGTTGAGCTTCACTCGTTGCGCCTTCCACCTGCGCTCGCCATCCTTGACCCTCCTCATCGACAGGTCCACGTGCTGTCGCTTCATGTCGACGCCGAGAACCTTGCAGACGACCTTCTGGCTCTCGCGGACATGGTCTCGAATGTTCTTGATCCAGCCGGAGGCCACTTCGGACAAGTGGACCATGCCTTCTTTCCCGCTGTACTCGTCCATTTTCACGAACGCGCCCTGCGCGAAGACCTTCGACACGGTGCACAGCACCAGTTCTTCTATCGAGGGCCACTCGGACCTATGCCTGACCATCTACAATCTACTCCACGGCTCCCAGGACTGTCGCCTTGACCTCTGCCTTTCCGCCACGAGGCGACGAGAGGGTATTGCTGCAGACCTGGCATTTGACCGCGGTACTCGCATGGCTAAAGACGAGTTGCTCGTTGCCGCATTCTGCACATCTAACCATGAGAAAAGTTGACTTTCTCTTTTCGTCCATTCTAACCCTCCTCGAACTTCACGCCCTTGCTCCTGAAGCCCTTGTAAGGGTGAGATTTCTTGCAGACCGTACACTTGAGCATCAGGACAATCTTCTTTGATGTTTTTGAGAACTTTTTCTGCTCCGACCTGGGCTGGCTGCCGTATCCCTTGGTGACTCGGGAGAACTGGCGCTGGCCCCAGCTAAGCGGACGCGCGGAGCGCTTCTTCAGCTGCGAGACGTTGTGCTCCGTGTGCTTCTTGCAGGCGGGGCAGTACGTCCTAATTTTCCTCGGAATTATCATATGTTTCCCTCGCAAACTTTCCGCACTTCATGCCAAAAAGGGTATCGTCTCCTATATTTTTACCACTATTTTCCTGGCAAGGCCGTGCCTGGCCAGCATTTCGGCGTTCTGGACGGGGAGGCTGACCACCTCGCCGGACTTGAACGGGCCGTAGTTCCTCATGTCGGTGCCGACTATCTTCTCGTCAAAGTCGACAAGAAACAGCATCAGGGCGTTGTTTATGTCTTGGGGCACTGCCAGCTCGACTGTTCCAGAGACTACTGATCGAATTAAGTCTGCTTGAAGGCTTCCCAGACTCTGCCTTATCGCGCTGAAGGCGTCACGCTCGCGGTCGGTCAAGGGCATCGGTACCAAGCCCTGAACCGTTTTGCCTGCGGCCTTGAAGACCCGTGTGAAGTAAATCTCCTGAACCATGAAAACCACGCTCCTGAGCTCTTCCTGGAGCAGTTCCTTCCTGACGGAATCAGACCGTCGCAGCTCAAAATTCAGCTGCGAGATGTATCTTCCAGCATTTTGGAAGAAATCGTCGGGGATTTCCAAGAGGTCGCGGGAAGACTTTTCCTCACGGTATATCCTGGCCAGCTCGTCAAGGGAAAATTCTAACATGTGTCCCTAGCCTCCCTCACGAACTTCGGGATTGCGTCCTCCAGCCTGAACTTGTCGATGTCCCGCACGTGCATGCACTTCATGCTCACTCCCGAATGTAGGCTAGACGGAAGCCTGAGTATACGCTTGGTGTCGATAGTCACCTTGCCGTCGGCGAATTCCGAATTTATCCTCGTAAGAAACTCCAAAAAATTCCTGAGCGTCTTGGCTCCCATGCCGTCAAAATCGGAGATTTCGTCGATTTTTCCCTTCCTTATCATTTCCAGAGCGCGCATCTTTTCCAAAATCAGCTTCTGGGCGAGAGGCTTACGCATGCCACCGACCTCCATGAGCTTTTCCTCGCTCATGGCGCCGAACGTCCTAGCGACCCTTTCGCGGAAAATCTTGGAATAACCCAGTGCCATCGTGACGTCGGTGGGGATGGCCTTTCCGGTCAAGTAGTCGACCACTTGACCGCGCTCGTTCCCCTCCAGAGTCATCACCGACTCATCGTTAACCCTTACGTGGAAGCCCCTTCCAGAATAGACAAAATTTACGTTGCGCAGGCCGAGATCTTCAGACAGGACTTGTCCGAACTGCTTCGCGACCAACCTCGCCGCGTCGATGCATTTTTCGCAAACCTTTCCTTGGGGGCAGACACAGTCCTTGATTGGCAGATCCTTGGCGTCTATGTCCAAGGCGAGCTCGGCCTTCAGCCAACCCTCACGGGCAGTCGGCCTCTCATATAGGGCGACGCTCGCGTAAACTGAGTAGGGCGACCGATTCCGAAGAAAATCCCCCAGCTGGTCGACAGTCATGAACTGATTGTAGCGGTTGTTCGGACCACGGCCGTCGAGGTCAAAGCCGAACTCCCGCAACGAGAGCGTGTGCAAAACGAAGTCCGGTATCTCGCGCTTGCTCCACTCTTCGACGTAGAATCGTCTGCGCTCCTCCGGTGTCGCTTCGTGCATAATCATAGAAAAACCTCAGCCCGACCTCGACCCTTCGTACTTTTTCCTGAAGTAATAGGTGAGTGGGTTCTTGACGTTCTTACAGAACTCGTCGGGCTTGCAGAGAGACGGCGCCGAGGATTGAATCTTGGAGCAGTTTGGTGCTCGGTACCACTTGGACCTGCCCGAGTCGGATAGTGTGGGTTCAGTGGTCATGCCGAAGCCCATATGGTAAAAGATTCCTGCCTTTTCCTGCGGCTGGTCCTTAAACAGTGGGGGATTGCATCTTTCCGCCGCGTCAAAAACTAATGGGGCAATCTCATCTCGCACCACTGAGATGTTATCCACAAAGTCCACCATCCTGTTGGCGACTCTACCTGAAGGAGCTACTCGAGCATACGATAGAAAGGGCGCAAGCAAAACCATGATTGCGTAGTTCCTCAAGCCGGCGCCCACCCCGTTCATGACCAAGTTGACGCACGGGGGAAAGAATTCGGGCCGGAGCTTGCCCGCAGTTCCCCGAGTGAATCTCCCCCGAACCTCCGATTCTTTGGGCACAAGCGAGGAAATCCTCTCACCTACTCCGGCAAGCAGCCCGGAGGGTTGAGCACCAGATTCCAAAATCCTCTCGTAGACTGACTGCACATACTCCTCTGCCCGAACGCTCACGAAGTTGGCGTAGAGGTCCCAAAGGTCACGCGGTGTAATCACCGCCCAGCCGTTGACCAGGTAAAGCTCTGTGAGCTCCTTCTTCCGGTGACGGAGCAATGGGGCCAAATCGGTCCATCTAACAGCATACTTGGGGAGGTACTGCTGGAGGATCCTGTCGTCCACCATGTCATAGCCATCCTCCGCCAGTTTCTGGTCGCGCAGCTTGTAAAAATCCTCACGCGGGATAACGGTTCCGCCAATCTTAACCACTTCCCCGACTTCAAGGTCCACGAGTTTGATTGAACGTTTGACCGCCTTCATGCAGAGCTCCGCTTGCCCCCTCTTGAAAACGTCGTACATCCTGTACCTAAGTGTTGCCCGCGTGGCGTTGCTTATCAATCGAACTTCCTGTGAACCGGGAAAAGAAACCGAAGCCACAGCTTGGCACATCAAATAGAAGGAAAGTACATCGGCCTTGATGGCCTCCAGATTGGCCTCGACCAGCATTTCCCTGTTCTTCCACTTCACTCGGTTGACTGCGCGCTCGACTATCTCAGAGGGTATGGACTCAAAAGGGGGGGAAGACTCAACTATTCTCTTAGCCTCTTCCGCGAACGGGTCCAATGCGGCCAAATATTCCGGGGCAAACAAGTTCAACCCAACTAACCAGCTTTCGAGGGTAGTTCTGCGGCTTCAAATTTAACTTTTTCCGGGTTGGATTAGTCAGATTCGACCCGGGGTGCTAGGAGGAACCTCAGCTTACCGACTCCTCCGGCCACGGGAAAGTCTAGCTGGATCGGCAGGTTCGATCCCAGGCTAATCTTTATCACGTCCGTCGAGCTGGCGGCCTTTGTCATGTCGGTGAGGTACTTTATGTTGAACATGGCGCGGGCTTTTTCCTTGACGTGGAGCTTAACCAGACCCTTGTCGCCCTTGCCGAGCTTGAGCTCCGCGGAGCCCCTGTCTCCGTCGGCGGAGATGAAAAAACCCTCCTCGCTGAGCTCCAACCTCACGTTGTCGCTGATTAGTTCAGCGTCCTTGAGCCCGTCCTGGACCACGCCGGCCAGTATCTCAGCGGTGGCCGCGAACTGAATCTTGGGCTCTTGCAGCTCTGATTCGCGGACGTCTATTAGCGGCAGGCTCAGCCTCCTCGTCGAAGTGCCCTTGAAAGAGACAGCAAGGCGATTCTGCTTTTCGTCCAGTTCGAGAATCAACTGGTCATCCGTCTTGGCACGAGAAACCACCTTGTCCATCTCGGAAAGGTTTATCCCCAGCGTAGCGGGCTGCTTGACGTTGTACTCCGCAAAAGTTGCGGCGGGGAGCTCAAAGTCGATCAGCGCAACATGCGAGGGGTCCATCGCCTTCATTTTTATGCCGTCGGGAGCGAATTTGAAGGCCGCCTCCTCGATGAGGTTGACCATGGTTCCGACACAAGTCTTCCAAACTTTCGAGTCCGACATCTTGACATTAATCATCTTTTACCTCCTTAAGTCACGTTCCAACCTCTCCATCTCCTGTCTAACTTGGCTGTAGAGGCTTAAATCCAGCTTATCTACTCTCTGCGCAATGTCGGCATGCAACTCGTTGGTCCCAGCGACGCTAAGGGGAGTCCCAAAGACTCTGGCCTTGGAGCCCACCTCGAGCCCTGCAGAAATGGCAGGATCTTCAAAAATAACCGTCAGACGCCCGGTGCCGTCGTCCAGAGTGAGCTCGGCTTCCCGCTTGTCAACGACTACTCCGACCACCCTCACCCGTTCATCGTCCACGCTAACGTCGGAAATTCTCCTTTGCTTGGCGGGCACTCTCCGCTGTTGGAACTCTTCCATAAAAATCACTAAGCGTACTCTCTCCAGACCTTACCGCACTTTACGCAGCGGTAGAAACGCGTCGTGGGCTCGTCCGCTGAGCGCGTTTGTCTCATCCACCAGTAGGCCTTGTCGTGCCCGCAGCTGGGGCAATTGGCCCGCGCCGTGGGGAGCCCGGTTCTGGTGCTGTCGTCGATGATTAGTATGTCGTCTGAGGGGTCGGACTTTTTCACGGCCGGAGCGCTTTCGGTCTTTTTCACTACTGAATAGCCTCCGTCTTTATCGCCTTTGATTATATGGTTGCATGAGCTGCAAATCAGGTGCGTGCCCTCGTCTTTTTTCGGCAGCATTAGCCGGCCACACTTTGGACAAAATTGCATAAGCTCACTTGAATCCTGCTTCTTTTAAAATTTGCGCGTGGTCGAATGCCAGCTCCTTCCACGGGATTTTCCTAAAGATTCCGACTTCCTTGGCATCGCTGGCCGCCCTCATTTTCCCGCCAGCCCATTTCGCCGTAAAGCAGATGCTTACAGTGTGCCCCCTCGGGTCCCTGTCCGGGTCCGAATAAACGCCGAGCAGGCCATCCAGCTTAACCTTTATTCCTGTCTCCTCTAGAGCCTCACGAGCGGCCGCAAGCTCAACCCTCTCCCCGTATTCTACGAAACCTCCAGGCAGAGCCCACTTACCCCTGTATGGGTCATTTTTACGTCTTACCAAGATGACTCCTCCTCGGAATTTTATGGCGACATCCACAGCTAGAGAAGGTCCTCTAATCATCTTCACGCCCCCTGGAAGAAAAGCGAGATATAGCCCAGCTTAGGAATCGTCATGACCACCTTGCCGATTATCTGCTCGGGACTATTGGAGACCTCAGTAGGCAGGGAAGAGGCGTTGGCGTCGCCCTTGGTGGTAAAATAGTAAGAACCCCCCTCCTTCCAGATCTGGATCACCCTGTGCACGAGAGGGATTACGTCCTTGCCCTGGTCAAGAATGACCACGTCCCCGACTTTGATTTCTGAGAAAGAACCGACCCCCTGAACTATTACCAAGTCGCCTCGCTCAAACCCGCCCTGCAACGGGAACGTGTAAGAGTCTATGCCCCTTTCGGTAAAGTAGAGGCGCCAGGAATTATCGTCGAAATGCTTCATGCTTTGCGAAGTCACCCCCATCCAGTAAGAATCTGTTCGCAAAATCAGGGTCATCAAACCGGTGAAAAGGAAGTAGATTATCCCGAGCATCAAGAGGAAATCAAGCACGTCGTGAACTCTTTCGTTCCTAAAAAATTTGAGGATACGTCGCTTGTTTTTGCTTGCCCGACGAATTTTGCCTTTATTCGAGCGGCGGCGGGGCTTCTTGGACTTAGACTCGGCCATAGCTCTCACCGCGTACGATAGCCGTGGCAATCAAGTGGGCCGCTCTCAAAGGCTCTGGAGCAAGGCTGCGAGTCGAACTCAGCTTGACGATCTCCTCAGCATTCCCCGTGCTAATCCCAATTGGCTGCATATAGACCGGCGCCTCATGATTCTTGGTCTTAATGGGATAAATTTTACCCGCCGCCTTGATAACTCTCCATCTTTCACGCCATTTCGGGAGATGTTTGATGGCTTTTTGAATATCTGTCATGTTGGGAAGCTCGCGTGAAATGGAAATCACCGGCAAACCTGTTTCCCTAAAGACCTTTTTCATGTCAAGCACGTTGAATCCGGCAAAAGTGACTCCATCCGTCATCAAGACCCGGAGCTGTCCAAAGTGGCGACTACTGCCGACCATACTGATTAAACGATCCGTAACATCCAAACCGTCCTTCTCTATGCTCGTTACCATGACTCCGTCGAGCCATTTGCCGCCCCTGAAAACTGTACCCACCAGCGGGACCCTTCCTCTGTAGCCAGGCTCAAAAGGTCCATCGTCTAAACCTAGAATCCTGATTTCGGCCTTGATACCCCTAAACTTGACTTCCCGCAAGGAGACCCTATGAAAATTTCACGACTATTTCTTAAGCTCTTTCTGGAGCTGTTTGCGCAGCTCTTCTAGCTGCTCCACAACGCGGCCAGCTGCTTCGGCCAGGATTCGCTCAGGAGATTTGCCCTTCTTGACCCGCAAATAGAACTTTGGAGGCTCAGTTAAAGGATGTTCTATAGTATAGACTGCCGAAGCAACGTTCTCGTCCTTGGCTACCTCGGCACGCAGCATGTTGCAAAAAGTATGGTCTTCGCCAGTTATCTTTATCAGAACGCTGTCGTCGCCCTTTTCAACCATCTCGAGTTCCACATCAACACCTACTGTAAGTATAGCCGCCCTTATTTAGCTTTTATGAAATCTTTAATCTTTAGCTCCAGCTCTTGAACCTCGGCACTAGAACCGTGCAGGACTATCCTGACTATACCCGGTCTCGATTCGGCCTCCAAGTCGGCATCCAAAGTTCCAAGCTTCTTCATGAAATCAAGCATTTGAGCCGTGTCTTGCACGGGGATGTTGACAACCCTCTTCGCTCGGGCCATCAAGGCGCTCCTTTACGATAGTCGTTGGCTGTCTTCCTGGACTCGACGTTGCCGCAAGTCTCGCACACCAGCTTGTTGCCCTGGCGGTTCAGCGGGCCTCGGCATCTCGAGCAGGACGCGACCACCACGCCGAGATCTTCGCCCACCGTTGTCAACTGGACTGGATCCCTGTTGGCGTTGAGTACTTTCGCGCGGACGATGTCGCCGACCCTGAATTCCCTGCCTAGCTCCTTCACATAACCGGCGTCAGTCTGGGAGATGTGAATCGAGCCAACATTGGGCGGGGGCAACTCACGATCCTCTCTGCCACGCAACGCGCCGATGATTACGCTGGCCGTCTGTTCCCTGACCTCATCGATTTTGCCGATGATTATGTCGCCCCTTTTCAGGGTGGGCACACCGGCCGTCTTTGAGAATACAGATATATGCTTAGTCCTAGCGTCGACCAGAACCACGCCAGTGCTCGCAGCGTATATTTTTCCATCCTCCTCATATGCACCATTGCCTGGGACGAATTCCTCGGTAGTAGCGAGGAAGTCTCCTGGCACCACAAAATCTCCTGTGTTTGTCTCTACCATAACTTTTCCTCCTTGTGTTATATTGGCACAGTCCTCTTTTGACTTTGTGATTATAGCACACAAAGCGAGACTGTTACTGCCATAATATCCCTCAATCTATGTATCCCCTCATTTAAACAACTTATCCCATGTCCTCCGGATACACCTCGTCGACCTTGTAGGGTTCGATTGGAGACTTACCCAGCATAACCTCGACCTCGAAAGGTGTCAGCATCGGCTTGTCGAATCGGTCCGCGTCGTCAATCGGTATTCTCGGACATGTCGTGCAAACGAAGGCGTCAAAGCCAAAGTTTCCGATTTTTTCAGGTGTCAACTCATCAACCGCCAGAAGATGGGCTTCCCGGCCACTTGCCTTTAGCAACCCTGTGAGTTTTTTCGCCAAGTTCAGGCGGACCTGTCCGACCTTTGTGCCGACTATGACGCCGAAATTATTGGCCAAGGCCGCTTTAGCAATCATGGCCTTTCTCCTCCCAAGAAACTCCTTCTGATTGGGGGTAAAAATCTTGAATCCGTTGGACATCGGGTTTATAGCGAAAACCTGCTTGCCCGTGGCGAGTGCAACGCCGATGGGGTGAAACTCCCCCGTGCCGATGTAGACGAAACCGTCGACTACCGAAGAAATCGCCTTGGCACAGCCCACATCGCAGCCAAGTATTTGGCCTGGATATTTCGATCTTTTTCCCTGCTCTCCAACCAAGGTCTGAATTCCATGAGTGTTGAGTATTTTGGCCACTTCGTCAAGATAGCCAATATATTGCACCGTGGCAACCAAACCCACGCGCTTGAATTTTATCTCGGGGATATACAACTTGACCGCTTCTTGTGGGCCCTTTTTGGCGCGGGCTTCGATGAAAAGCGTCGGCAGGCCCGATTTCAAGCCCATGTCAGCGTGTCCATAATGAATCAGAACGTCGCAACCCAGCTTCTTTGCAACTTCGTCCGCGATATCGCAAGCACCGTAACAACCTTGTCCGACCAATATCATTTCGACTCCGAATTCGGCGAAGACTCTCTCGATTTCTGGTAAATACTTGCCAAGGCCTGCCGGCAGCTGCACTGCCGCCTTTTTGGCTCCAGTCCTTTTCAGAAAATCCCTAACTGAACCTACCTCGAAATCGTACATGTTAAACGCCACAAAATTCCACTATATGAAAACAAGGCTTGCCGCGCTTAAAAGGAAGTTGGGGATTAGTGCTTGTGCATCGAACATAAATTTAGGGATGACTTGAACGCGCAAATTACGTGCTCTTTCGAAAGAACAGATTTTTGGCTTTTTTAGGTTAAGGAAAAATTACTTGCGCGGCGGTGCCCACACAAATTTCTTGTATCCAGTCATTATCTTGGATATTCGCTCCGCGGGCCAAGACTCATCCCAAGCAAGTCCCAGATCTTCATCCACGATAATTACGTACACATTTGTATTCAGCGGCTTGCCCTCGATTATTGTGAAAACGTTGCATATTCTGTCCTTCGCTCTACAGTCCTGACACTTCCCAGTTGCTACGCACGCGGCCTTGAGCTTCTTTCCGCTGAGCGAGGCCCTTGTTCTCTGGTGACTCGGGGCTATCAGATATCTAATTCGCTTGAACGCTTCGTCCAAATCGCCAACCAGTTTGTTCCTGCCGACCACCATGATTGACTTCGAGTGTCCGTAGAACATTCCTGCGACTCTGTTGCCGGTGGCGTCCAAGTTCACGAGCCTCCCGTCTCTTGTTACGGCGTTTGTCCCGGTCAAGAAGACGTCGCACGAGATGGACTCCACGAGCCTTTTTTTATGCTCCTCAAGCGAGATTCCCTTTTCAAATCCGTCGTGGACCTTGACCCTTTTTTCTTTGAGCGCTCCAATAGCTCCGATTTGATTCAAAGTAACGGAGTTGCCTATCCCGACCGTCGAGTCTTTTGGAATCAGTGAAAGGATTTTGCTCACGGCCTCTGTTCCATTGCGGGCGTAGATGGCTACCAAATTTCTAGAGCTTAGTGATTTTAGAGTGTCAGAAATATACTTCTCCACCATTGCACCAAATCAAATGTTACATTAACTACTTTATTTCCTCTGGTGCCCAGATGTTTCTGTTTACACCGCTTTACTATTTTTAAGAAAAGCTGAAGTCTATTACGGCCAGATAATAATCAGGTGGGGAAACATGAAGTCGTCCAGAATCATGTGGCTGCGCGACGTTATTTCGTCCAAACACACCGGGGAGCTTTCCTCTTACAGCGACATTCAAGTCAGAAGCACCTCGCGTAGTTCGATGTGCCTGCTCTGCAAGGGTGGGCGCATGCTCTGTGGTAAGCTCAGTTGCCCGATAATCGCCAAAGCGCAATCCTTGGCCAGGCCGAACATGCAAATCAACTCCTCCCACATACAGGGCTCGACCCCGCCCGGAGTCTTCGTTGGACGCATCGGCTACCCTAAGGTCTACATCGGGCCGATGGTTCCGCCTTTTCTTGGCGAGACCGAAATTCTTGACACGCCCGAATTCTGGATGGGAAAGGGTTTCCAGGATATCATCAACTACAGGTTCGCGCTCATCCGCGGCAAAACGCAGGCCAACATTACCGACGCCCAATCGGGGACGCGATTGCTTGATTCGCTCCAGGAGCTGGCACTTGGCAGTAGGCCTGTGGACTCAGAAATCTTCCTGACCAAAGTTCCCAAGGGCGTGCTGACAGTCGGGAGCGAAATACAGCCATTCGGGCCCTCGGCTCCGCTCAGGTCATTCAACGTCTCGGACGTCTCGGTCGACCACAGACTGGAAAACGCCTACTACGACCGCGATCTCAAGGCGGCGGGCGCGGTGATCGACCTCTACGACAAGGGCACCATGGTCACCAGGATTCAGCGGGCGTTCAGCCTCGGCATGTTCGGCCTCTCTAAGAATAGGAAGCTGGTGCCGACGCGCTGGAGCATAACCGCCGTGGACTCTATCCTTTCACAAGAGCTGATCAACCGAATAAAGCAGAATGACACTATTGACGAGTACCGAGTCTACTCCTTCAACTACCTGGACAACCTCTACGTGGCCCTACTGATGCCGGAGCAGTGGAGCTTCGAATGGATAGAAGCCTGGTTCCCTGGTACGACCTGGAACCCCGACGAGACGGCCGCCGCGCCGGCGATGATGGGCGATCACGAGACTTATTGGGGTAGAAACACCTATCCTGGCGTCGGTGGCTGCTACTTCTCCTGCCGGCTCGCCGTCGCCGAGAAGCTCAACCAAGAGGGCAGGCAGGCGTCGGCCCTTGTTCTTCGGGAGATACACCCAGGATACATCCTCCCGGTCGGCGTCTGGAACGTGAGAGAGAGCATCAGGAACACCATGCAGGCCGAGCCGCAAAAGTTCGACAACTTCAATGCGGCATTGAACTGCGCCATGTCCAAGCTCACCATCCCACTCAAGAATTGGATCATGGGCAGCGAACTCCTTAGAAGACAACTCTTTCAGAAAAAGATAACGGAGTTCTCCTGATGACAGTCGAATATTCTTCAGTCACCTGCAAGACGGCGCTGTCTTTGAGTAGTCTACCTGGCCTGACCTACTCGCTCAACCCCTACGTCGGTTGCGAACACGGCTGCGCCTATTGCTATAGTCCGTCGGTGTTGAAGGACAAACAGCTCTCCGAAAGGTGGGGACAGTTCGTGCGAGCGAAGAGCAACATCGCTGAGGTGCTGACCAAAGAAGTCAAACAAAGACAAAAAGCGATGGTAGGAATGAGCACAGTCACAGATCCTTATCAGCCCATTGAAGCAAAATTAGAGCTCACGCGCAAGTGCATCGAGGTGCTGGCGAAGCACGATTTTCCAGTGTCCATCCAAACCAAGTCAAGTCTGGTGTCGCGCGACGCCGACTTAATCAAACCTGGCAGGTTTGAGCTAGGGATGACCCTGACAACCATGAATCGCGAGCTGGCGAATCTGCTGGAACCAATGGCGTCGCCTCCTGACGCCCGCGCCCAAACAATCGAGGAATTTTCCAAGAGTGGCGTCGAGACCTGGATATTTTTGGGTCCAATAATCCCTAGAATAAATGACGACACCGAAGGTATGAAAGAGATAATCAAGCTGGCCGCTAGAACCAAGAGCAAGATCATCTACGACCGGCTCAACCTGAAGCAGTGGATAATGGATCGACTCGGACCGAAGCTTGAATTGAGGAACCCTGGCCTGGCGAAGCAGCTGCCTGAGATACTCAAAGAGCAGGGTGTATCCTGGAAACTGACGAGTCAAACAATCCAGATGGCATGCAAGCAGTTCGGGGTAAAATGCGAGCCGGCCTTTTGATGATATGAAGAATCATGATGAAAAAAATTCACTGCTAGTAACTGAAGCGTTTTCGTTCTCAGAGGCCCACGGATAGAAGACGCCAAGAAGTGTCTAGTCTATTTGAACAGCCTCGTCGACGAGAGAACAGAGATACTCCTCAAAAAGGGGCAATCTTTGACGAGCAAGTTTAGCTGAAGTCGCTGAAGGAAATCAAGAGCAAGTAATTTACGTGGTGGCCGAAAAGGACGGCGCCATCGCGGATATCTGCCATCTCACCAAGAGAAAGTACAAGATGGTGTGCGTCGCAGACCTCGGCATCGGCGTGGTCAAAAATACTGGGGGATTGGCTTGGTTCAAGCAATTTTCAATGAGACACTAAGGCCGAGGATAAATACATCGAGACAGTCAAATTGTGCGTTCTCGCAGGCAGGCTCCGGCGAAGTCTCTACAAAAGACTGAGATTCAAAAGGGAAGCCATTCTCAAGGAAGAGGTCAAGTGCAAGTGCGACTACACCAACATCGTTGCCATGAGTCTGGACTTGAGAGAACGAAAATCGTGAAAAGTTTTTCGATTAGGAAAATGGAGCCGCCGACGGGGTTTGAACCCGCGACCTACGGTTTACGAAACCGTCGCTCTGCCGGCTGAGCCACGGCGGCCCAGTAAGGGATTATTCTTCAAACAAAAAGATGTTTTGCTCGGCAGTTAGTTACACAAAACTTATTACTAATCGTGTCGAGATTCCAACGGTGAATGTAAAATGGAGAGAAATGTTCCGCGAACTTTGTCTCTGGAAGAAAGATTGAACTCACTGAACGCCCGCATCAGCGAGGTCGAACGTCGCTTGATTGCACTGGAGCGCAATTTGCCTCCGGCCAGACACGCACCACAACCAGCACAGCCAACGCCAGCTGCGACACAGCCAAGAACGGGGACAAATCACAAATACCTTGGCCGAGCGATAAAGATGGCCAAGCGCGACTACGAGCAAAAGTACAAGTAGAAGTGGCCCGGTGGGGTGATGCGCGAAGAGTATTGGCACTACGTCTTCTGGTTAGTCGTAGTAGGAAGCTGGGTCTTTGGCTTCGCCTACGGAAAATGGGGCGGCGGCTACGGCGGCTTTTTCTCAGATCTGAGCAAAGCGGTCGGAGTGCCACAACCGAGCCAGCTCGAAATCTGGCAGCCAATCCTTTATCTGACATTGACCGTAATTGCCTCGTTCGTGCTGTCCCAGCTCTTTTTTGGGGTTGGAGCCGCGATTTTCCTCTTCGCAAGAGGCGTCTCAGACAGCGGTCTAGTCACCAGTCTTGAGATTATGGTTTCCAACTGGAATCTAATCTCGGTGCCTACCGCCGAGATTTGGGCCGTCTTTTTTATGATGCTCGTCTTAGTCGTGAACACACCGCTTTGTCTTTGGGCTGCGCAGCTCGGCACTCAGCGTGCCAGAAGGATGCTCTACCGGCTGCGCGGAAAACCCATAAAACCAGACATCCACACCGAGGCTATTTCAAATATATTGATCATAATTACCGTCTCACTGGCAATTGGGCTACTTGCAACTTTCGCGATAGCCAATATCTAGAACTTTACACGTCCGGTTTCTTTCCGCCGAAAGTCTGCGGATACTTATCAATTAGTTTTTCCCAATCAATTTTGAACATGGCAATTACAACAACCACAAGTAGTGCCATAGTTATAATTGTAAAAATCCAATTGTCGGTTAATGTCTGACCGAGAAGTTCTCCGAAGTAAGTGATTATTAGAGACATAGTTATCTTTCCGAGCAGAGAGGCCACAAAAACTCTCCGAACGGGATAGCGTACCAGACCCAACGGGATGAAAAGAACGCTATCAGGAAGCGGCGTCAGGGCGAAGATGAAAATCACTAACATCACCCCGAACCTGTCGAAAATTTTCATCATGGCGGCTAGGCGTCGTTCACTTTTCTCGTCAACTATGGCCCTGCCCACGTAGCCAACCACATAGCTAGTGAGCTGACCAATCCCGGCACCGATACCGAAAGCTAGAGCAAGCAGGGTCGGATCAAAAATTCTGAGAGCAGCGACGCCAAGCAGCCCGATTGTCGTGGGCAGAGGGATGAAAAAAGAGGCGGCGCCTAACAGGCCGAGCAAAAAAACACCAAGATATCCTAGGCTAATCCCAATCTGAGTCCAGTCGATCATGAGTACAGCTCGATTAATTAAACTCCTAAAAATCCTTTAACCTTTGGAATGGCCTGAATCGCGAGGTTTCGCCCTTACTCATTGGCCTTGACAATCTGGGCTATTCCTTCCTCAAGGCTTATCGTGGGTTTGTAGCCGAGCAACTTTTTTATTTTTGTGAGATCGGCCAAGGTGTGCGAAACGTAGTTCTTTATCGGATTGGGTAAATAAACTGGCTTTATTGAAGCACCCAAAGCCTCGTTCAGCATCTCGATGACTTTGTTGAAGCTGGTTCCCTTGCCTGTGCCGACATTTACTGCATCACAGCCGACTTTGGATTCGGAAGCCATGAGGCAAGCTCGGACGACGTCCCTCACGTTGACGAAGTCCCTGCTCTGCGTGCCGTCGCCAAATATCTCGGGTGGCTTGCCCTCCCGCATGGCCCAGAGGAATTGGGAAACGTTGTTGGCGTAAGTGCCCTTGGCGCGCTCGTGAGGCCCGTAGACGGAGAAAAAACGCATACCTATGGAAGAAACACCGTATAGCCCGTAATAGACATGGGCGAGGCGTTCCATGGCTATGCGGGCCTCAGTGTAGTAATCAAAAGGCTCAGCGAAGATATTCTCGCGATGCGGTGGTCGGCAGCCGCGGTACATGCTCGAGGTGGAAGCGTAAACGACTTTGGCCCCGTTCTTCTTGGCGAGTTCAAAAACGTTCATGAAACCGTTTATGGCCTCGCCAACTAACAGCGGGTTTTCCCTGTACATGGGCGAGCTGGATGGGATGCCGAGGTGAAATATTTTTTCCATTTTGGGCAGCTTGAGACCTAGTATCTTCTGGCTCGGGGTGCGTATGACTTTGACCTTCTTGCGGACAGCTTTCAAGTTATCCATCGCACCGGTCGAAAAATCGTCGACGACAATTACATCCCTCCCTAGTTTGACCAGCTCTTCCGTCAGATTCGAGCCTATGAAACCTGCGCCGCCAGTGACAAGTATTTTCATCGATTTCCCTAACATCTTTAACTTGATAAATTTACCTTATTGTTGGCTTTCATGCAGTTTGAGTGATTCTGTGAAGATTGTGTTGATAAATTCGAATACAGGCAGAAAGGAGAGGATAGAGAACGAAGCGGCCTGGCCTCCGCTGGGCCTCCTTTATCTGGCATCCGTGCTCAAGACCGAAGGTCACGAAATCAAGGTGATCGACAATGCCCGGGCGGGGATGCCGATCAAAAACCTTGCGGATAGGGTGAAAAGGGAGAACCCGGATATCGTCGGCATAGGCGCCTTGACTCCCACCTTCAGACAAGGAATCAATATAGCCAAAGCCGTCAAGGAAAAAAATCCTGATGTGAAAATAATATTTGGGAACTACCACGCCACCTTCGAATACGAGAGGCTGTTGAAAAAGTATCCTGTCGTTGATTGCGTCGTCCTCGGCGAGGGGGAGCGCACCTTTTCAGAGCTTTTGAAAAACCTAGGCAAAAAAGGAAAGATGAAAGACGTCAAAGGCATAGCCTTCAGGCACAAGGGCAGAGTTTTCAGGACCCCACCTGGGCCATTTATTCAAGAACTCGACAAACTGCCCTTCCCGGACAGGTCTCTGTTGGAGCAGGAGTACAAGTCCGAAATCGTCGGCATCTTCGGCAGCGGCGGTAAATTCACCACTCTGCTTTCTTCAAGAGGCTGCCCGTACGCCTGCAAATACTGCGCTTGCGCGGCCTTTTCTCACAGGAAGGTCAGGTTCCGGTCGCCAGAGAACGTCGCCGAGGAGATGGAGGCCCTTTACAGCGAAGGTTATGCAGAGGTCGGGTTTGTAGACGATAACTTACTGCTGAACAAAAAACGAGTCGAAAAGATCTGCGACCTGCTCAAGGCCCGAAAAATCAAGCTCAACATGTGGGCGGAGGGGAGAGCCGACCAAGCTTCAGAGGAAGTGCTGCACAAGTTTTCACAAGTGGGCTGCAAGACCATTTATTTCGGTATAGAGAGCGGCAGCCAAAAAATCCTGGACTACTATGGAAAAGCCATCACTCCCGATATCAGCAGAAGAGCCGTGGCGAACAGCAAGAAAGCTGGAATCGAAAATATAATCGGGTCTTTCATAGTCGGCGCGCCAATCGAGACCAAGGAAGACGTGAAAAAGACCTTTGACTTCGCCCTGAGTCTGAGAGATATGGACTTCCCACAGATGAACGTCCTCAATCTATCGCCAGGTATGGAACTGTGGGACACCGCGATAAAAAGTGGCTATCTGAATGAAGAAAAATACTGGGACGATCCTGTGCCTGCCGTGAAAGTTTTCCCATCTGTCTTGAAAGAAGAGGAACTAACGAGAATGGTGGACGAATTTTACAAGAAATTCATCAAAAGGCCAAACTTTCTTCTTTCACAAATCCTAAAAACGGTGAAAAGCGAGTACCGACTGAGAATCCTGCTGGCAAATCTCGGGGCAGGTGCGGGAGTCTCTTCGATAAAACAACTGTGGGGTGAATAAAGTTTGCGAATAGGTTTTTTCACAGACACTTTCCTGCCGCAGAAAAACGGAGTGGTGACCTCCATACTAAGCTCCGGTAATGAACTGGCCAAGCGGGGGCACGAAGTGTCCGTCTTTTGCCCGAAGTCCAGGATCAAAGAGTTCAACGGTGTGAAAATCAACTCTTATCCAGCCACCACTTTCAGGCCTTATCCTGAGTTCAGGATTGCCGTCCCCAGCGGCAGAGACGAAGTTGCACAACTCGATATCGTGCACAGCCATTCCCCCTTCACGATGGGTTTTTTCGGCTGGAGGGTCTCCAACTTTCAGAAAATCCCTCGTGTCGCTACTTTCCACACAATGCTCTCAGAATACGTGCGTTACATTGCTTTGTTCGGGAAAAAATTCTTGGAGAAAGTCGCTTGGAAGTACTGCGAGGTATTCTACAATAAGCAAAAAGGAATCATCGCTCCGAGCGAGGCCCTGAAAAATGTGCTCAAATCACACAATATAAAGAAATCAGTTTCGGTAGTACCCACCGGAATAGACACGAACTTCTTCAAGCGGACAAAAAAGGAAAAGGCAAGGGAAAAGCTCGGATTAAAAAAAGACGAGAAAATCTTTCTTAGCCTAGGTAGATTGAGCTACGAGAAAAACCTGGACGTCGTGCTCAAAGCATTGGAAAAAATAGACTGTAAGTTGATCGTTGCTGGGAGAGGTCCAGCTGCGAAAAAGCTCAAGAAATTGAAGACCGAACTTGGGCTAGGGAACAAAGTTTCCTTCACAGGTTATGTTCAAGAGGAGCTAAAACCGCTCTACTATTCGGCGGCCGACGCCTTAATCATCGCATCAACCGGAGAAACTCAGGCTTTAGTCGTGGCAGAGGCCATGGCTTGTGGCTGCCCAGTGATTGGAGCTGACTCGCTGGCCATTCCTGAAATAGTGGTAGATGAAAAAAACGGGTATCTCTTCAAAACAGGGAAAATCGAACAACTCGCGGAAATCCTTGACTCATACCAGCCTTCCAAAAAGATGATATCGCGGGCCCTTTCAACTGGCGTTGATTTCTCTGTGGAAAAATGTGTAGACAGACTGGAAAAGTTCTACGAATCTTACATCTAGTCTGCTAAATTTTAACCTGCGGTCTCAAGAAAATTTTTATAGCTCCGCTCGACCTTTTTAGATATCAAGTCGAAATCGAAGAACTCCTCGACGCGCTCCCGCGCTTTCTTTGCCATTTTTTTCCGAAGGTTTCTGTCATCGAGCAGGATGCCAGCGGCTAAAGCTATTTCTCTGGAATTTTGGGGCCTTATAATGAAACCGCAATCTCTGCTGACGACCTCAGGTATCCCCCCCACATCTGTCGCGATTACCGGAATTCCGCAGGCCATGGCCTCGATAAGCGTTATCCCGAAAGGTTCCCACAGTGAGGGCAAAATCGAAAAGTCGCTCGCTGAATAGTAACGTATCAGCTCCTCGTCGGTGACAAAGTCAGTCACGAACTCGACCTTTTTTTCCAAATCAAACTTTTTCACCATCGCTTTCAATTGTCCAAGATTTGGACCACGACCAACAATGAGGGCCTTGAGGTCGCCTTCTATTTCCCTAACGGCTTCTATCAGATACTTGACCCCTTTCTGGGGGACCAACCTGCAGACGGTAGTCGACAGAAATTCGCACCCGAGTTCGTCTTTGACATCAGTCTTGACCTTTTTGAATTTCTTCGTGTCGATTCCGTTGTAAATGACCTCAGCTTTGTTGTGCGGGTAATCCCTCGGAAGCGTGACATCCATAGTCCATTTGCTGTTGGCGATAATCCTGTCGGCGCGGTTCATTATCCTGTTTCCAATATTGTCGTCAAAAATTTTCCCGAGCAAGTCGGTCTCTTTGTTTATGCCAACAGCCCGAGCGTTGTGAAGAGTAAGAAACAGCGGAGCACCCAAATCGTTTTTCCAGAAAACCATGGACGAGAAGTTCAGGAAAAACCTATTGTGAAGATTGATAATTTCAGGCTTCTCTTTTTTACATATCCTTAGCAGATTTTTGCGAAATGAAATCGGTATCGAAAGAGGAGGGGGAAGAAAAGAAGGGAGTTTTTCAAGGACGATGCTTTTTACCCGATAAACAGTGGTGCCATCGATTTCTTCTATCCCCTTTGCATCGCCGATCTTTGAGGTCACTACGCTGACAGAGTTATTCTTCGAGAGTCGCTTGCACAGGCCGTGCAAGTACTTCTCGGTACCGCCATAGTATGGATAGTAGAAAGGGTTTACGTGAAGAATCCTCATCTGAACCTCACAAACCTCATTGAAACTAATACATAAAGATTTGATGTAATTACAAAAGTGATTTAACTTACCTGTGCGCAAATCGGTTGGGTAAACCATGAGGGTAGAGCTCAGAAAGTGGATGCGAGAGCACGCGGTTTACGTTTCGCTATGGATAATCATGGGGCTTACGCTATTGGGACTGGTAATACGTGAGATAGGCGTGAACACATTGGCGGTGATTGCGCCTTTTCTGCCGCCTTTTATCATAGCCATGATCAAAATGGGGAAGGAGCTGAGAAAACGCTAATAGGCCATGCTTCAATCCCGCTCATCATCTACGGCCTTTTTTCGGGGAACATCGACCTAGCGGCACTGCTCATAGGCAGCGGTTTTCCTAACTTTGACGTCTTCCCGACGCTGCTGAGGAAAGAAGCTCCTCCAGAAAATCCGACGGATGAGACTCACGCCGCCACCGTGTTGCACACGGTATTCCTCTACATAATAATACTGCCTCTCATGTACCTCGGCTTGAATGCCATCGGCTGGACCAATGCTTGGACCATCGCGCTGTCGTTCTGTTTGGGCAGCGTGATCCACGTCCTGACCGAATCCTTCGACCTGAAGGGCCGACGTTTGCTCTGGCCGATTAGCAACAAATTCTACGGCGTCAAAGTCCTACCCTACGACTTCTGGACCTACCTCACTGATAAAAAAGTCCTAATTCTCGAGGGAGGACTTTTCATTGTGGCTTTTTTGCTCTTGATTTTTTAGAGCCGAAGTTCTTTAGGCCCAAATAATAAAAGGCCGCCGATCCTACTGCAGTGCTGAAAACAAAAGTTATCGATCTCTCGATCAATACCGCACTAACAGCTATTTCAAAAGGGACCCCTGAAAAAAGGAAAACCGAGACAAGCGCGGCATCAACTGTCCCCAGTCCCCCGGGCAGGGCTGGAATCATACCCACCAAGACCGGCAGAGTTATCGCAAAAAACAACATGGTCAAAGTAGGGGTATAGCCAAGAGCCTGAAATATAAAGTATAGCCTAGTGAGAACTGCAACCAAGACAGCGATTGTGAGTATTATGACGTAAAATATGACTTTCCTTGACTTTATGATCTGTTGCGAACTTGAGTAGAACTCTTTTATGTTTCTTTCCAGTTTGGCAGTTTTAAGTCGACGATGGAAAATTTTTGCCAGTTTGGAAACGAGCCGAGCTATGCGCTTGGTCCCCGCGGAACTCGATAAAATCCGGTTGAAGAAAAAACTCCAGCCTACCATAAATGCCAACCAAAGCAACAACATAAAAGTTGCGTAGCCAAAGCTCATCTGTTTTAGAGAGATTAAAAATCCAAAAATTACTAGCGAAATGTAAAGCGGCAAATCAAAGACGTATTCTGCTAAAATAGTCGCGAAACCTGAAGAGTAAGACACATTTTGGGTCTTTTTGAGGATGTAGGTTCTTGCTAACGGATCTCCGCCAGCGTAGGTGAATGGAGTTATGTTGTTTACGAAAATCCCGCTGAAGATAATGAGATATATGCTTCTTACCGAGAGCCGGTACCCGGCCGAAAAAAGGGTGACCCGCCAACGTAAAGCCCAAATCAGCAAACCTGAGAGGTAAGCCAACACCGCTAAGGGAACATAAAGAAAGTTGGCTCGGTAAAGGGCTTGTAGCATCGAATTGAGGTTTTCCCTAAGGGCTAGGACTACAACCGCCACAGCAACAAGAGAGATTAAAGAAATGACCAAAAAAGATTTACCGCGAGAGAACTTAATCCCATTGCTCATTGCTTTCACTATTCTTTAAAATGATTTGAGAAACTTAAATACTGCTCGCACGGAACTCCAATCGCGGTTGATGAAATTTTATTCGGGGTTTTCAATGTTTATTTCCATCTCCAAGATTGTGGCCGAGTTGCGCAGGGTTTTCACAAACTCTCGCGGCAGGTCTGAGGCCGCCTTGTCGGCGCCTACAGCCAAGGTTCTGCCGCAGACAAACCTACTCTTCCTCACTACGATGTCAGTTGCGTGGTCGAGGGTTATCGAATTATGCCCATAAGCCTTAATCCTCTCGGAAAAGTCGCCCGCCCTGAGGACTATGGTTAGCTGAGCACCAGAGGCAATAGATTTCTTCAGCTTCGAGTCCAGCTCTGCTGAAGACTTATCAGCTTGCACCCCGATTATGCAGTCTCCGGTAGGTCCGAGATTTTCGTCCTTTGTAATCATAAAGGTCATGCGATGTCTGGCCGTCACCATCGGATGACCCTTCGCCCTTATGATCCATTTCATTTCAACACGAGCTAAATTAAGATACATAACAAAATATTGTTTTGGTAATATGCTTCAGAGGGAGAATTTAATTCGAAGTTTGGTTGCTTGGGGTTACTTAAAAAAGCCCGAAATAATCGCGGCTTTCAAGAAGGTCCCTCGGCAGGACTTCATACCTGATAACGCCAAGGAGTACGCCTACTCGGACCAGCCACTTTCGATAGGCCACAACCAGACAATTTCGGCACCCAGCATGATTGCGATAATGATGGAATCTCTTGACCTGAAGCCGAATCAAAGGGTCCTTGAAATAGGGGCAGGGTCAGGTTACAACGCCGCACTCGTGGCCGAAGTGGTCGGAAAAAAGGGCGAAATAGTGACCGTGGAGAGAATAAAGGGGCTCGCAGATTTCGCGGAGAAAAACCTGAAAAAGGCAGGGTATGGCTGGGCCAAGGTGGTTTTGAGCGACGGCTCGCTTGGCTACATGGAAGGTGCCCCGTGGGATCGCATACTGGTCACTGCCTGCACGCCAGAGTTGCCAAAGCCACTGATTGAGCAATTAAAGACCAGTGGTAAGTTGGGCGCACCGGTCGGCAGAAATAACATGCTCCAGACTTGGACGGTCGCCGAGAAGCTGGAAAGTGGCGAGGTCAGAATAACTGAGCACGGCGGTTGCTCCTTCGTACCACTAATTGGTAAATGTGGGTGGGAAGAGACAGGCTAGCCAAACCATTGTTCTAATTTGGCCTGGCCGCGTTCGGCCTTGCCCTTAGTAAGCTTATCTATCCCTGATTGCACCCTTTCCTCTGAGAAGTCATATTCATCGCAGAGAAACTTTTTGATTGATTCAGGGTCCGTTTCGCCCCACATGATCTTATAGTTGTCTGTCACGTTGGGATGCAGGAAAATCTCTCTGACCGCGATTGGGTCGACCTCGAATTTATTTCCCAGCTCTGTCTTCATTATCTCCGATATCGAGCCATGTTTTTTCACTAAATCAAGCGCCTTTTTCGGCCCTATGCCCTTTATCCCTCTGTTGAAATCAGTTCCAATTAGCACGCCGATGTCGACCAACTGCTCTTGAGTCACCCCAAGCTCAGCGAGTATCGGCTTAAGTTCAACTACCTCAGGGAAGACATCAACGTAAACAGATTTGCCCGGGAGCTTTCGGCGCCCAGTAACGGCCAAGTTTCTGACAAGGGTCGGCGCGCCGAAGAGCAGGCTGTCAAAATCTTGGCTGGCCGCCGCCCACGCGTCACCTCGCTGAACCAAGTGCGCTGCTTGCGCCTCCCCTTCGCCTGGCGCCTGAACCCAAGGCAACCCCATGTGAACCAAGAGCTCCTGCGCCTGCTTGACCATCGAAGCATCCAAACGGCCGGCGCGCTGAGCGAACTTTTTGGCCTCTTCGACCTTGCCCTCTTTAAGCGCCTTCTTCCACTCAATCTCGGCTTCAGCTCGGACTGCGCGACGTGCTTCGACAGTGAGACGCTTGAGCACTGGCGGCTTGCCGTCGAAGATGTAAACGGGACGAATTCCCGCCTCTATGAAATTGGCCGTGCGGTAAAAGATACCGGAGAGGTGCGACGTCACGCGCCCCTTCGAGTCCCGCAACAGCTCGCCGTCGCGCTGCCTGATAATGGAGAGAAACTGGTAAAGAGAGTTGAAAGCGTCTATGGCGATGATCTTGCCGTTCAGGCCCCCTAGTTCAACCTTCTGCCTCGAGACCAAGTCACCGAGTTGGACACCCATCTTTGCACCGATAGAAATTCTCGTCGAACGCTTAAAATCAGAGCCTATGGGAAATAAACTAAGTCGTTATGGGTCTTAGTGGGCCGAGCGCTAAGGCAAATTTAAGCTTGCAAAAAGTTAATTGGCCAAGTTTCTGGAATCTCCGGGCAGCCTTCTCACGACCGTTATCGGAATGGCGTCCTTATCATACTCATACATGGCAATCTCTATCGGGCTGACCAAACTCTCCGGCAGCTCCACCAGCACGGGTGCGCCAGCCTCTATCTGCAGGGCCCTAGCGCCCACAATTCTCGCCTTTTCGTAGCGGGTGTGGTTTTTTTGGAGAATGGGTCGGCCCCCTTACATCCCAGGCATGCCGCCCATCATCTCAGGGGGCATCCCGCCGCCCGGAGCGCCGCCTTCGCCCTTGTCGAGCTTGCCTGCCGCGATGACGTCGTCGATGCGCAGAATCATCTCGGTGACCTCGCTCGCCGACTTTATCGCCTGGGTCTTTACCCTTAGCGGCTCGACTATTCCCTTATCAAGGGTGTTCTGCACCTTGCCGCTGACAACGTCAATTCCAGTGTTCTTGCCATCCTTCTTCTCGTGGGACGACCTTAGCTGCACTAAGATATCAATCGGGTCCAACCCTGCGTTTTCAGTAAGAGTCCTTGGGATTATCTCAATAGCGTCAGCGAATGCGTTCACGGCGAGCGCCTCGCGTCCACCGACGCTCTCGGCGAAGTCGCGAAGTCCCTTGGCGACCTCTATCTCGGGTGCTCCGCCACCGGCGACTATTTTGCCGTCCTCTATCGCCGCAGATATCACGGAAATCGCGTCATGCACGGCGCGCTCAACCTCATCGACCACGTGCTCGGTACCTCCGCGGACCAGCATGCTCACCGCCCTCGGGTCCTTGCATCCTTCGATGAAAAGCAGCTCATCACCGGAGATCTTGCGCTCTTCTACCAGTCCCGCAGTGCCAAGGTCCTTGGCTGAAAGGTCCTTGATATTGGTAACGCTGTTCCCTCCAGTGGCACGAGCGAGTTTCTCCATGTCGGATTCCTTGACCCTCCTGGCCGCCATAATTCCAGCCTTGGCTAGGTAGTGCTGAGCGATGTCGTCAATTCCTTTTTGGCAGAAGACGACGTTGGCACCCACCTTTTTGATTTGGTCGACCATCTCTTTGAGCATACGTTGCTCCTCGTCTAGGAAGCTCTTTAGCTGCTCTGGGTCCGTGATGTTGATCTTGGCGTCGGTCTCGGTCTTTTTGACCTCGAGCGCGAGGTTGAGCAGAGCAATCTTGGTCTTTTCAACCTTTTTCGGCATACCTGCGTGCACGACTTCCTTGTCGAGCACTATCCCTTTGATGAGCTGAGAGTCTACCGAGCTGCCGCCGGTCTTTTTCTCGACTTTGATGTTGTCGATGTCGGCCTCGACTCTGCCGTCAATCTCTTCAACTATCTGTCTCACGGCATTTACGCAGAGTTCGGCGAGCTTGTCGCCGTGAATCTCGGAGCCTTTGCTGCTCATCGAAGTCTGAGCGATTTGCTTCAGCATCTTGTCATCGTCCTTGGAAATCGGAGTCGCCATTTTGGCCAGTATCTTGTGGGCTTCTTCGGAGGCTCGCCTGTAGCCGCCGACGATGACCGTCGGATGGATATCCTGCTCAAGCAGCTCTTCGGCCTTTTTCAGCAGTTCTCCAGCCAAGACTACCGCGGTCGTGGTGCCGTCCCCGACCTCGTCCTCCTGGACCTTAGAGACCTCCACCATCATCTTGGCGGCCGGATGCTCGACATCCATCTCCTCTAAAATGGTGACGCCGTCGTTCGTGATTGTGACGTCGCCCAAACTGTCAACTAACATTTTGTCCATTCCTCGTGGCCCAAGTGTCGTACGAACCGCTTCCGCTATGACGCGCGCGGCCATTATGTTCATGCGCTGGGCATCGCGACCCAGGTACCGCTGAACCTTCTCGGGCAGAATGAGTATCTGTTGTCCTCCCAACTGACTTGCCATAAAATCCCTCCTAGTTTAAATCACACATCTAATTGTGCTATTATATAGAGAAATTTTGAGGATATAAAAACCTTGCCCTTTTGGGTCATTAAACACGGCTTGCCCGTATCTCCTCAATCTGCGCCTCGAACTTCTTATAAGCATCAGTCTGTTTCAGCTTTTCAACATCACGCTTGTAGAGATCGGCCTTGAGCGGCTTTCCAGTCGCCTTCTCCCACTCCTCGAAAGACATGCCCTGCGAAGCTTGATTTTTGTCCCGGTACCACTCAGGGATTACGTTGAAAGCGCAAAAGGGAATGACTCGCTTGTCGTTCATAGCATAATGGATGCAACACCTCTTGACGCGTTCGATGTCGTAGTTGTACAGATCCATGAAGTGCATCATGCCGACGAACAAGGATTTCATGTGGAAGGGTCCGATAGCGTTATAGTCGTGCCTAATCAGAGCGTTCAGAATCATCCGCCTGATGTTGAGACCCTCTGGTTTTCTTTTGCCGTCGACGAACTTGCCCAACTTGTAGAACATCTTGGCGCCGATGAGCGTCTTGCTCTTGCCGGCCTTCAAGTCCCGGGCCTTCTCGCCGATATACTCCAGCAACCCCTGGACGTCGATGAAGCTGGTGAGCGGAACGAGCTGTCCGCGGACGTTGAAGATGTAAGTGGCCGCGCCGCAGGCAAAATGACTGCTCAGGTTATACTTGGGCTTGCCCGTCAGCGCCTCCGCGAAGTCTGTTATCACTGAGGCGGTCGGCACTGGGAAGAAGTCATCCATAGTCACTATACCGTTGGTCTGCTCCTCGATGCGCTTGATGACGTCGGGTATAGTTATTCTGAACTTCTCACGCTCCTCGCGCGGCATCATTCCAACCAGCGACACCGGCTGGTAGTTCACCGAACGGATGATGTCAATATTTTTGAAGCCAAACTTTATGATGTCGCCGACTTCGTAATCGTTCACAGATTTTATCACCGTCGGCACCAGGACTATGCCCATGTTTACCTTGCGGCAGTTCTCGATAGTCTGTGGGGCCTCCCAGTGGTTTTTGGGATTGGTCTTTTCGGAAACGCCGTCAAAACTCAAATAAACGGTGTTGCAACCAGCAGCTCGGACGTCTTCGCAGAGCTTAGGATCCTGGGCGAGCCTGATTCCGTTGGTGTTGAGCTGAATGTGGTCGATGCCATATCTCTTCACCATTCGGATAATCTCGGGAAGATCGTTTCTGAGAGTGGGCTCTCCCCCGGTGAGCTGCACGGCGTTGTTCGGCACGGGCTGCTCGTCGTGCAGGGTCTTGACCATCTCCTCGATCTCCTCGAACTTGGGCTCGTAAACGTAGCCGACGCGGCCCGAATAGAAGAAGCAGTACCAGCAGGTCAAATCACAGCGGTTGGTGAGCACGATGTTAGATAGTGCAGTGTGGCTGAGGTGACTTCGGCACAGTCCACAATCCTTAGGGCATTCCGGATTTTCCTTGGTGACCTGGGGATTGCTGACGCCCCGGCCATCCCGGGCATACTTCTCCGCCCTTTGATACCAAGCGTAGGAGCCTGAATAGAGGTCCTCGAACTCGCCGTGCTCGGGGCAGATCTTAGTTATGTAGACCTTGCCATCACGCTCGAAAATCGTGGCCGGCAGTATCTTCAGGCACTGCGGACAAATGGATCCAGTCTTAGTCAGTTCTTTCATAACCGTCAATTTACCACTGAAAGAGGTAACTTTTAAACCTTACCGAACTCCCCATAGTATGAAAAGTGGTGTTTATGGAAAGGGTCCAACGCCTGCTGCGAGAACTCGGCTTGACCGACTACGAGGCCAGGACCTACGCCATGCTTGCTTCAACGGGTCCCTCGACGGCGGGTGAACTGAGCAAACTGGCCAACGTCCCCTACTCTAGAATCTACGACATCCTTTCCAGGCTGGAGCGCCGTGGCTGGGTCGAAACCCAGGTCGGACGACCGAGTAGATACAGGTCGAAAGCCCCGGCCGAGGTAGTCAACATCGTCAGGACCGAGCAGGAAAGAAAGCTCAAAGAAGTGGGCGAGGCAGTCATTAAGGAGCTCGAGCCTTTGTACTCAAAAAAGGCCGAAGCAAAGAGACCAGATGTCTGGGTAATTCATGGGGAGAAGAACCTAATCACAAAAATTGGCGAGATGCTGAGCCGCGCCGAGGTAGAAGTCCTGGTTTCGCTGCCCAACCTGCCACAAGAAATGTCCGGCCTGATTCCATACTTGTCCATCCTTGGTGTCAAGAACATTCCAATCAGGGTCATGGTGACACGCAAGTTGAAACTGCACACCTCTGAGCTGCCGCGAAAGTTAGAAATTAGAAGAAGAGAAACGCTCTTCGGTGGTGGAGTGGTCGTCGACGGCAGAGAGGTATTGTTAGTGCTCGGCGGAGAAGAGGAGTTGCTCGGTATTTGGTCGGACGAAATCGGCCTCACCAGGTTCGCCAAGGAGTACTTCGAATATCTGTGGAAGGACTCGAAGGTGACATAAAATGGCCGACGTCCTTCAGATAATCGCTCTAGCTATCTGGTCAATATTTCCCGCTTACGTGGCAAACGCCGCTCCCGTCGTGCTCGGTGGAGGGCGGCCGATAGACGGGGGAAAAAAACTCTCTGATGGTCGACCAATCTTCGGCCCAGGCAAAACCATACGTGGCTTTATCGCGGGGCTGGTCGCGGGCACCGTGTTCGCGGTACTACAGGGGGTTGCCTTGGGGTTTTTGGGCAACTACCTGTTGCGCGGATTCCTACTCTCTCTGGGAGCGCTGACCGGGGATCTATTAGGCAGCTTCATCAAGAGGCGTGTCAACCTCGAACGCGGCGCCCCAGCCCCAGTAATGGACCAACTCGGTTTCGTCGTTGTCGCTCTGCTGTTCGCCAGTCCAGCTTTATATTTGAGCTGGGAAGTGATTCTCACTATCCTAATACTGACGCTACCCATACACCTCGCCACCAACATCCTCGGCCACAAGCTCAAACTGAAGGACAAGCCTTGGTGAAACCACATGGCCAAGTACGACGTCTTTGGAATCGGTACCCCCTTGGTAGACTACTTCGCCAAGGTCGCCGACAGCTTCCTCGAGAAGAATGGCCTGTTCAAAGGAGCCTCCAACTTCGTGCCCCGGGAGAAACTCGACAAGATTAACGAAAGGCTCGCCGACGCTGTTTTCGCCTGTTTCCCAGGAGACAACGCCCGCAATACCTGCGAGGGCGTTTCATATCTGGGCGGCAAAACGGCTTACGCTGGCAGAATTGGAGATGATCTGGATGGGCGGGCTTTCGAGGACTCTTTGCGCAGGCATGGCATCGACCCGTATCTCGAGAAGGGACCGGGCAACACCGGGAGAATAATGGCTCTCATAACCCGCGACGGCCAGCGCACCTTCGTCGTGGATTTGGGCAACGGTGAAGATTACAAGGGACTCCCCTCTGGAGGAATCAAGAGCTCAAACTTTCTTTACCTGACGACGATTACCCTTCTCAAGGAGAGCGCAGTGTCCAGGAACTCTAGAGACGCAATGGATCTGGCCAAGGGAAACGGCATCCGTATCGCCATATCTTTGGAGAGTCCTCCTTTAGTCAGTGAGAACAAGGAGCGAATAAAGAAGCTCATCTCGAGGGCGGACGTATTGTTTGCAAACGAGGATGAACTCAAGGCACTTACTGGATCGAGCGACTGCGAAGAGGCCAGAAAGTTGAGTGAGGCCATCGAAGTGGTCTGCCTCAAAAAGTGTGAGAGGGGCTCGTCGATTTTCTCGAAGGGCTGGGAGTTCCAGATACCCGCCTATTCGACTAAAGTCATCGATACCACAGGGGCGGGCGATTTCTACGCAGGGGGTGTTCTGTTTGCCCTCAGCAAGAAACAATCCGTCGAAGAAGCAGGGCACGCCGGGGCGAGACTAGCTGGGGAAGTTGTGGAGAAGTTCGGCGCGACCATGTTCGAGAGTGCCTGCAACCCGCCGGCCTTTTGAAAAGGCCCTTCAGCTTGCCTCGTCGTTCAAGGAACAGGCGAACGGACTTCTGCAGACTTTGCATTCGGTCTGAATCGTCGTATGTGTTATGTTGAATTCCTTCTTGAGCATCTTGGCGACTCTATTCTGGACATCCTCCGCTTGGCTAACTTTTTGATCGTCTATGACTATGTGCCCGCTCATCGCATTGATGCCGGAGCTTATCGACCACAGGTGCATGTCGTGAACGCTCTTGACTCCTTTCACCTTTTTTATCTTTCTCTCGACTTCTTCAACGTCGATTTCCTCTGGTGCCGATTCCAAGAGAACCTTACCGGACTCGCTGAGCAGACCGAAAGCGCTTCGCAGGATTATTCCGCCTATTAATATGCCCATCAAAGCATCAACAATGTAAGCTCCTGTGAAATAAATTATCACCGCCGCTGCGATGACGCCTATAGAGGAAATCGCGTCGGAGAGTACATGTAGATAAGCTCCTTTCACGTTCAAATTCTCCTTTCTCAGACTACCCAAAACATAAAGCGAGAAAATATTTACGATTAAGCCCACGATTGCCACTGCCAGCATCAGCGGCGCCTTGACCTCGGCTGGACCAGTCAGTCGGTGATATGCCTCGTAGAAAACATAAGCCGAGACGATAACGAGTAGTATACCGTTTAAGAGCGCCGCTAGAATCTCCAGCCGATAGTAACCATAAGTCCTCCGCTTCGTCGCCGGCCTCTGTGCCAGTTTAAACGCCAGGATACCGACGGCGAGGGCCACCGCGTCCATGAGCATATGGCCCGAGTCGCCTATCAGCGACAAGCTGTTACTGATCAGGCCGCCGAAAAGCTCACCGAAAAACATGACCGCAGTTGCTGAGAAGGCTATCAGCAGTGCCCGGCGCGACCTTCCCCTTATGTAGTTGTGATTATGAACTTCAGCCATAATGTAGCCTTCGCATGAAAACTTTTAATCCTAATCATTTGAAAACTTAATCGGGCTTCCATATGGGAAAGATAGCAGGTACGTGCGATATATGCGGGCGCACAAGCTACGATGTGTACCGCTGCAGTATTTGTGGGTCCACCGTCTGCTCGCGCGACTTTTCCAGAGACCTTAACGTCTGCAACAGGTGCCTGCGCAGGGGACTCTGGGTGGGCGACAAAGGACCAGAATAAGCGTCCTCGAGATGGGATAAATCTGTTGACCAAAGAAGTCCTCGAACAGATAAATGAGCTTCTGGTCGAACTAAGCGAAATGGCTGAGGAAGGTGTCCCGATAATAGTCGAAGGAATTAAGGACGTGAAAGCCTTGAAAAGCCTTGGGGTCGAAGGCGACATTCAGAAGATATCTGGCGGCAACTCGCTGTTGAACTTCGTGGAAAGACTCACCGGAAAGAGGCAAATAATCGTGCTCACCGATTTTGACCGTGCCGGCGGCGAGCTCGCTAAATTCATCATCAAACACGCCAAGACGCTCGGGATAGAACCAGTAACGGAATTTAGGGACAAGCTGAAGCTATTGGTGCGCAAAAACGTCAAGGACATCGAAGGCCTAGCGAAATTCCTACAAAGGGAAAGAGAAAGATAAAGCGACTAGCTTTTTTTCTCTTCAGCGGCTTTTTTCAAAAACTTCTGGATGTGGAGCGGCCGCATGCCTATCTCAAGAAGTTTCTTCTCTATCTCCGCATCACCCTTGCCTTCGTCCCTGAGCCTCGCATATATCTTGGCGATGCTCTCGTAAGCCTCGTGGGGGAAACAAATCCAAGCGTCCGTCTCGCGGGCGTAGAAATCCGGCATGACCACCGACCACGGCTTAAAGTAAATGGCGCAGACCTTGACGTCCTTGGCGCCTTGCTCCTTCAGATGATCCATGACGACCTGGAGACTGGATCCAGAATCGGCAAGGTCGTCGACTAGCAGGATTTTCTTTCCCTTAACTTCGATGGGCAGGGGTTGAGTTATCTCGGGGCGATCACGTGTCTTGTAAAAGTCCACGTAATGTTCGACCTTTATCGTGGCGATGTCAATCTTTCCCATCAAGTCAGACAGTAAGCGCCCCGGTATCCAACCACCGCGGGAAATGGCGATAATGAGGTCAGGATCATATTTGCTGGAACTCACCTGTTCGGCCAGGTTGATGCAGAGTTCATGGATGTATTCCCAGCTCGGCGCCTCGTATTTGTCCGGCCTGTTCGCGGTTGGCATAAGAACGCGCCTAATTATATGCTACTTTCCCTTAAAACTTGTGTCTGAATTTCCTGAAAATAAATAAAATTCAAAAATCAAATATAATCCAGCAACTTTGGAAAATGTTCGAAATCTTTTATGACGACGTCAGCCACGCGCGCTAGTTCCGCGCTCTGCCCAACAGCAACGGCGAGCCCGGCGAACTCCAGAAATTTAGCATCATGCTTGCTGTCACCGACTGCAACGCATTTCTTGGGAGAGATTCCAAGGAGTTCTGTCAGTTGCATCAGGTTCACGTCCTTCCGAGTTGGTTCCACCCTGAGAATGCCTTCGCCAGTAAGGCGGCCGCGTTTGTCGGCTACGAGACCGTTGGCAAGAACATGTTGGATTCTTAAATCATGGGCAACATCATTTGCCAGGAGATCCAAACCTCCAGTTACTATGGCCATCGGGAGGCTCTTCCGGTGGATTTCTTCGACGACCTTTATCACATTGGGGGCAAAGGAATATGCGGAGAGCACGGTCTTAATTTTCCGAAGGGTTGGAATGGGTTCCCACAAGGCTATGTCGCGGCGCATGAATTCCATGTAATCAATCTCGCCTTTTTCCCACGCTCTAAGGTGCTCTTTAGCTGCCCTCTTCGTACCAAAGTGATTGTGGATAGTTTCCCAGCAACTATCACCGACTATCAGAGTGCCGTCCATGTCGAAAGCCACGAGCTTGTACTTCATTAGAGTCACCAAATCTATTGGATTATGGGATAAAAACTAAGCTATCAAGTTTGAGCTGGAACCGAACAAGGATTTATTCTGCGAGTGATATTCAATGATGGGCTAAAAATGATTGAACTACTGTCATTCCTTGTGTCCCTCGTTCCTTTCCTTGAGCTACGTATCGCCATCCCCCTGGCAATTGTCCTCAATCCGGGAATTTCGCCAATAACCATCTTCGTGATCTGCTTGACTCTTAATATTTTGGCTATACCGGTCGCCTATTTCCTACTCGATATTATCGTGCCGCCCCTTCGTCGCAGAGTGAAATTAGTGGAAAGACTCTTTCAAGTGGCGGTGCGACGGGCAAAAAAATATCAGGGGTTGAGTCTGGTCGGCTTAGCTCTCTTCGTCGGAGTGCCCTTGCCCGCGACAGGCGCCTATACAGGGGTGCTAATCGCCTACATAGCCGGGTTGGAGCGCAAACGTTCTTCTCTGGCAATAGCAATAGGGGTGGCGATAGCTGGGGCAATTATCTGGACACTGGCGGTCCTCGGAATAATTATCATTCAAGGGGTATCACCATCCTGACGTACGCAGTTAAAACGTAGAGGTAAAACGTCAAGCTTTTAAGAGGTGTCGAGTATCTGTATTATCATCAAATCAAGCCAGAATCACAATCAAACTAATTCTGGCCCATTTGAGGGCAAAGACCGTGGAAGAAAAAAGTTTGCATGAGTTAGTAGCCGAAAAGCTCGGCAAAAAGGAGGGTTCAGCTGTGCGTGATGATAGTGGTACGACCAAGTACCTCATCCACGCGAGAATAGATGCTAATGGTGTTGTAGAGCGTCCTGATGTGGTGGGTGCGGTATTTGGACAGACGGAGGGCCTGCTCGGGAGCGAGCTGGACCTCAGGGAATTGTTGAAGAGCGGAAGAATCGGTAGAATAAAGGTAGAAATAAACTCGGCTCAAGGAAAATCGACCGGATCAATCACCATACCGTCGAGTCTCGATAGGGTGGAGACTTCAATAATCGCCGCATCCCTTGAGACCATCGACAGGGTCGGCCCTTGTGAAGCCACAATTAAAGTAGGGCGCATTGAGGACGTCAGAGACGTGAAAAGAAAATTCGTCGTGGAGAGGGCCAAGGAGCTCCTCGGAGCTTTCGAAGAGTCCGCCACAGAGACACAAGAAATAACTGAAAAGGTCATGGAATCTGTACGCGTCGACGAGATCTCAAGCTACGAAGGATTGCCAGCAGGCCCTGGTATCAATGATTCTGACGCCATTATCATAGTTGAAGGACGCGCGGACGTCCTGAACCTGCTTAGAGCAGGCATCAGGAACACGGTGGGAATCGAAGGCACGAGCGTTCCAAAGACGGTGGCGGATTTGACTAAAAACAAGACCGTAACCGCATTCGTGGACAGCGACCGCGGCGGCGATCTGATAATGAAGGAACTTTTACAGGTGGCAGAGGTCGACTTCGTCGCCCGCCCGCCTCCCGGAAGAAGCGTTGAGGATCTCTCCAAGAAGGAGCTAATCAAAGCTCTCAGAAATAAGGTCCCAATTGAAGTGGCAACCGCAGAGCACAGGGGCAAACCAGCTTCCGAGCCAGCACCGGCGGCAGAGACAGAAAACGGAGAACTGAGCGAGCTTGAGAACACCGTTAACAAGTTACGTGGCACACTAAAGGCCCAGCTACTCAACGAGAAGCTCGAGCTAATCGAAGAGGTCCAAGTCAGAGATATGAAAGAACAGCTGGCAAAGACTCAAAACGTGAAGGCGATTGTCTTTGACGGTGTGGCTACTCAGGAACTTGCGGATTTGGCGGCCAGCAAGGGCGTGCAGTACGTGGTCGGGATGAGGTCCAGAGTCGAAGTGATTCCAAAAGGACTACGAGTAATGACGCTCGACGAACTACGAAGAATCAAGCACCAAAGATAATCAATCTAGAGGCAACTCCATCGCTATGGCGGGCTCACCGTCCTCGTAATAATAGGGCATTTCGCCTCTTTCCAAGAATCCCCTGTTCTTGTAGAAATTTTGTGCGGCGATATTGCTCTTTCTCGCTTCGAGCCTGACCACCTTGACCGCCTTTTTCTTGAAGTGGTCGATGATGCTCCCTATTAACAGTGTGCCGACATGCTGTCTTTGAAAGGCGGGGTCGACTCCGATGGCTAAAATATGGCCGATGTTGCCCCAACGTATCACGCCGATTATGTATCCCACCGCGACCCCATCGACGTCGGCCACCAGAAAGCCGTCAGGATGCATTATGTGCAGGCGCCTAATCAAGCTAAGGGGATAGGGGTCCTTGAAACATTTGTACTGGATAGAAAGGACCGACTTAAGATCCCTTGGCTCAAGCTCCCTTACCTTGATTACTCTCTGGGCAGCCACAGAATCCCTCACCATGTTTAAGCAGGGGCGCATAAAATCATTTGCTGGATGAAGCAATAACTCCGGTCTGGTGGTGAATTTGCGAGTTTTACAAAAGGACCTGAAGCATGGAAAAATCAAATTGGCTGTTGAGACGTTGGACGATCTCTGGCATCTCCAACATTTGATAGTACCTGGTGACACCGTTACCTCGACCACCTGGAGAAGGGAGCAGGAAGCCAGCGATAAAATACGTCCCGAGCGGCTGGAAAAAAAGCTGGTAACTCTGTCAATCAAGGTCGAGAGAGTGGAGTTCTACAAAAATGCTAACCGTATGCGCATACTCGGCGCAATTACCGAGGGGCCAGACATGGGCAAACACCATTCCTTTGGACTTGAACCTGGATCGACTTTGACGGTGACAAAAGAATGGGGCGTCGAAGGATTACAGAGGATAAAAGATGCTGCGTTGGCCAGTCGCAGGCCTCGGGTGCTCTTGGTCGCACTAGATGACTCATCTGCTGATTTGGCGCTCGTAAGGCAATACGGGCTCGATGAAGCTGGCACGATAAATCGTCCCAGGGCAGGGAAGATGTACAAAGTCGAGAACGAAGCTGACGAGAAAAAGTTCTTCAATCGGTTGGTCGAGGCGATGAAGGAAATCGTTATGAGAGAAAGCATCCGGGCGACCATCGTCGCCGGACCAGGTTTCACCAAGGAAAATTTCCTCACCTTCGTCAGAGAAAAGTTCCCAGACTTTTCACAATCCATAAGGCTCGGCGAGGCCAGCTCCGGAGGAAGGGCCGGCCTTTATGAGATAGTGCGCAGGGGGCTCGTGGAGTTAGTGTCCAAAGAGGATCGACTCTCCCTTGAGACCACATTGATGGACCGCATCATGGAGGAAGTAGCCAAAGGTGGACTCGTGGCCTACGGCAGGGAGGATATCGACCATGCTATCGCTATCGGGGCTGTTGAGAAACTGCTCGTGGCTGACGAGACACTGAGGTCAAATAAAAATGAAATTCAGAAGACCCTTGAAGCCGCGCGAAAAATTCGGGCGGAAATTATCGTGATAAGCACCGAACACGACGCGGGTAAGCAGCTCTTGGCTCTCGGCGGAACGGCGGCTCTTCTTAGGTTCAGGATGAGTTAAAATCGTGCCGGCATTCAAATAAGCCTATAACCACGCCTCGAGATTTCATTTATATGCGAGCCGTTCCAATTCATGAATCACCAGCACTTTTGCTGAAAATCGGCAAAGAGCGAAGTCTGGTAGTCTCAGACCTACACCTAGGGCTAGAGCACGAGCTAGCGGAAAGAGGCATTTCCCTGCCCAGCCAGGTTTCAAAAGTAAAATCGAGATTGACTGCGCTTTTAAGTGGGCACTCCATCGACAGGCTCATAATACTCGGGGATGTGAAGCACAATATTCCTGTGACTACTTGGCACGAATGGCGTGAGCTGCCGGGGTTCTTTGAGGCTTTGATAAAACTAGCAAAAGTCGATATTGTTCGTGGCAATCACGATGGAAATCTAGAGGGAATGGTTCCGCGCGGAGTTACAATCCACGATTCTCATGGCTTAGTCCTGGGAAAAAGAAAACGTGTGGGACTCATGCACGGACATACTTGGCCAGCTCCCGAACTCTTGGAAACTGAAATTATAATAGCAGGACACAATCATCCAGCAATCGAATTCAGGGACGAGCTCGGAGGCAGGACGATCGAGCCAATTTGGTTACGGGCGAAACTGAATTCAAAAAAATTCCCAAAAAAGCTAACGCCTTTCTTGAAGAAGCCACCAGAAATCCTAATAGTCCCGGCTTTCAGCGAACTCGTCGGAGGAGCGGCCGTCAATCGAAGCATGCCCAAAGAGCTTATCGGCCCCATGTTTCGAGCGGGTGGTGTAAGGCTAGATGAAGCCGAGGCCTATCTTCTCGATGGTACCTTCTTGGGAAAAATCAGCGGGCTAAGGAAATAATTTTTTGGTTTTTGCTATCGCGACGTATAAACTAAAAACTTTTATAAGTTGAGGGATTAGACTTCGAGGGATTAAACGACAAATGTTCTCATAATCGGGGCAGGTCCGGCAGGGCTTTTTGCCGCTCACGAGCTATCCAAAAAAACCAACATATCTGTTACTTTAGTTGAGTGGGGAAGCGACATCTGGAAGCGCCACTGTCCAGCTGCAAAGACCGGAAAATGCACCAGTTGCAAACCATGCCACATAATGTCCGGACTTGGTGGAGCCGGCGGAATGTCGAGTGGCATCCTGAACCTCAGATATGACATCGGCGGAGACCTCAGCAAGCTCACGAAAAGCGTCGAGAGGGCCGAGGCCCTGGTCAAGGAAGTCGACGATATCTTTGTCGAAAACGGTGCACCCAAAGAAGTCCACGGACTTAACTCGACTGGCACCGACGAGCTCGCACGCCGGGCGGCTGCCGCCGGAATAAGGTTCATACCAATCCCGCAGAGACACATCGGAAGCGAGTACCTACCAGACGTGATAAGCTCCATGAGGAAAAAACTCGAAGAGCGTGGCGTAAAATTCTTACTAAACTCCAGAGTCGAAAGTATCGGCAACGGTAAAGCGGTTATCAACGGTAACACCATAAAGACGGACTACATCTTGGCTGCGCCTGGCAGGGTAGGCGCAGACTGGTTCGCCGAGCAGGCCAAAGCGCTGGGAGTCAAGCTCACACATGTGCCAATAGACATAGGTGTGAGAGTGGAGGTCCCAGCGGTTGTCTACGAACCCGCTGTCAAGGTCAACCGTGACCCAAAGTTCCACATACAGACCAGAACCTTCGACGACTTCGTCAGAACCTTCTGTACCAACGCCGAGGGCTACGTGATGGAGGAGCGTTACAACGCCCACGCTGGCGTAAACGGCCAATCGCTACGTGACAAAAAATCTCACAACACCAACTTTGCCTTCCTTGTCCACGTGGGGCTCACCCAACCGGTCACCGACACGAACTCCTACGGAAGGTCTGTCGCCTATCTGGCCACTACCATTGGCGGCGGACGTCCTTTAATCCAACGCATGGGAGATTTAAGGGCTGGGAGACGCTCGACCTGGGAAAGAATAGAGAGAGGACACGTCACACCGACGCTGAAGAGCGTTACTCCTGGAGACATTTCAATGGCTCTGCCGGGGAGAATCGTGACCGACATCATCGAGGGTCTTGAAAGTCTGAATAAAGTTATCCCTGGTGTGGCATCTGACTCGACGCTGCTCTATGCCCCAGAGGTGAAACTCTACGCGATGCAGATTACCGTCGACCAGAACATGGAAACAAGCATCTCGAACCTCTTCGTGGCCGGCGACGGAGCCGGGCTTTCAAGAGGAATCGTCACGGCCGCCGCTACGGGGTTGCTCGCGGCCAGAGGAATAATCAAAAAGATTGGAAACAACAAAAACACCTAAGCGGAACCTTCGATAGCATAAATTTTGACATGTAATGAGCCTTCGTACGTGTACAGCTCTGAAATCGCTCTGAATTTACTGCCCTTGCGAAGCAATTGTCTGGGTCCATCGTACTCCCCTGGAGTTAGGACTGCGCTCAATTCGCCATCGACCAACAAAACAGCCTCACCAAGGCGCACCTTCAAGACCTCAAAGGAATGAACTTCCTTTTTCCCAGAAAAATTCATTGCCGCACCCATTGAAAACACCCGTCCGCCTTTGACTCTGACTTGTTTTTCGGAGAGGAGCTTGTCAATTGCCTTTTTGACCACCGCAGGTCCGATTCCATCTACGCCCAGATTCAAGGTCAGCTCATCCAACGGGAGGCCTTCGCTTCCTGATTTCAGCACGAGAATCAATGACCTTTTGGCGGTTTTTCTAACTTCTTTGTTGTAGCTGGATAGCCTCTTTTTCTCGAGACCGCTAGAATCCCAAGCAGCTTTAAGCTCCGTAGCCTCAGACAAGGGCTCAGAAAACCCATCTGCTTCCGATATCCAGTTAATTGGGATAGGGTTCTTCTCGGGAAGTGGGCCGCACCTGATGATGGGATTAAGATCATCGTTCAGACTTCCCACCACCTGCTTCATTTTCTCAGCCATCTTCTTGCTGGACGACAGGTAGCCGATGTCAAGAGTGCCCTCGGTAGCCAGGATGATAACTTTGCCGAAGCTCTTCCTCCCGGTCCTACCCTTCCTCTGAATGTACCTAATCTCACTGGGCACGGGCTCGTAGAAGACCACCAAGTCGACATTGGGTATGTCGAGCCCTTCCTCGCCTATGCTGGTAGCGACCAAGACCTTGATGTCGCCAGACCTAAGCCTTTCCAGCAGCAAAGACTGCTGATCCTGCGTCAGTCCTGAGTCAGACTGTCGGTCGGCCTGTCCGACAAACCTCGCCGTCGTTATGCCGAGTTTGGAAAGTTTCGAGGCGAGATGGGAAGAAGTGTCCCTGTACTGAGTGAAAACGATTATCCTAGATGTGGGATTCGATGAGAGCTGATCCTGCACCAGTTTTTCCAAAACTCCCACTTTTGGGTGATCCTCTAGAGAATCGGACTCGAGAGATTGGTAGACGCCAGCTGACTTTAGCTCCGAGACTATCGCCCGGTGGCTCGCCATAGTGCTCCCCTTGATTCTATCCAGAAAAAGGGCTAGCGACTTCGGGCCCTGGCTCTCAAAAAGCTCGATAGCGTGGTAAATACTCAGGGCCGAGGACTGAAGTACTAGAGCACCGTAAAGTTTCCCTTTCTCCTCAGAGGAAGGCGCCCGTTCCAACATGAATCTAATCTCGTCACCTGCTCGAAGCAAGTCCGACCTGAAAATATATCTCGGATTCTTCTTGATTATACCTATCATCGACAGTCTCTGGAGTCGCTGGTCGAGAATCGTCCTGAGTGCACCAGCTATCGCTTCATATGATTGTGGCAAACGGACAAATTTCCACTCGATCTCCACCGGGTTGATATAGGGCCTGACGTCGCTGTCCTCCTCACTCCTAGCCTCAACGTGCTCTATGTAAAGGGTCTTGCAGATCTCTTCTATCCTCGCCCTGTCGGCCCCAGGGCTGGCGGTCAGTCCTAGGATTATGGGATAGGGAGACTCTTCGACGTAGGCCTTGGCCACGTGGGTGTAAGCGTAATTTTTCCTGGCTCTGTGGCACTCGTCGAACACCAGCAAACCAAAGTCTTTCAGACTCATGCCAAGACTGTGGTCGTTATCCACGACCTGGGGTGTGGCAAAGTAGAGTCTGGCCGAACCGCTCCAGGCGTTCGACCGGTAGGAGTGGTCGTACTTGCCAGTCAAAACTTGAACGTCCTGGGGCCGGAGCTTGAGAAGCCGCATGAAAGTCTCGCGGTGTTGCAGGACCAGTGGCCGGGTCGGAGCCATGACGAGGACCTTCAGGTCGCGGTAGTTGTAAAGGAAGTGGGCGGAAGTCAAGGCTGCTATGATTGTCTTGCCCAGAGCGGTCGGCAGCACTGCCAGCGTGTTTCTTTTTATCGCTTCCTCGGCAATCTTGGACTGATAAGGCCTTTCCTCAAGTGCTTCGGCCCTTACTAATGGATTAATTTCATACATTTGCGGCTCAAATCTCTATGATTTCTTTTCCTTGATCGGACTTTGTTCTTTCAGGCATCCTAGGGTTGACCGCATCGACGCCACGTAAAAGACCGCCCAGTTTATCCTCCGCTACGAGATCCCGAAAGTCTTTCAGTTCATTAGAATTACGGATTATGAAGCCCCGTCTTCTTGTAGGGGCTCCGGAAGCATCTGTTGGGTTTATTTCGACCACCAGGCGCGTGGGCAGCTTTCCGAATGGAGGCATCTTCACCAAAAATACGCCTGGAAGCGAAGTCGGCTTTCTTTCCCAATCGCTGCCCTTCTCCAGAAAAGTCTTGAGGGACTCAGCAAGCTTCTCTCCCATCACGCGAACACCCATTGAAAACTCGTACTTCTTTTTTAATAAATTTCTTGATTGGACCTCTAGAATTTCCTACGCGGACGCTCGCCGCGTGCGAAATTTCATTAGCTTACATCAACCCAACTTCATTGTTAAATTCAACAATCAATTTATCGATCTCATCCGTCTGTCTTTGGACATCGGTCCAGTAGTTCGGTTCATACCATTGTTGCTGAATCTCTTCGTAGGTGCGTCCTTGTTGTTCGACCCAGGTATAGTATTTGAGGTTATGGATACGGCGGCGGTCTGTGTAGCGCAGTTCGAGCATGTTATCCGTTGATTCGCCAAGCAAGTAGCGGGCGAAGTCCGCGGCAGCATTACGCTCAGAGTATTCGCCAAATTCTTGGTGCAACTCACGCAAGCGCGAACGATAGAGTTCCATCGAGTCGGTGAAAACGGTGAGCATAATGTCGTTCTCGTCCATCTCGTAGTATTTGGCAGCCTTGATACAAGAAAGAAGGTTCGCGATGCTGGAGAAGCCAAGCAAATCAAGTTGACTCACTATTTCCTCAGAGACTCCTTTTTCGACAAGATAAGCGCGTCCATTTTTTTCATTGAACAAACGTGAAAGATTAACCACGGCGTTATCATCAATGGCAACAATCATATCTGTGTTTTTGACATTGTGTATCCACGGCACGTGTTTATCGCCAATGCCTTCAATGCGATGTGCGCCGAACCCATTTTCGAGCAACGTCGGACATTGCAAAGCCTCACTCGCGACAATCTTGCTATCGGGGAATAACTTTTTCATATATTCGCCACTGGCAATTGTCCCTCCCGAACCTGTTGCAGATGCTATGCCGCGATAGCGGTCATTCTTTCCAGCTACTTGTTTGAGGACCTCTTCCATCGCGTGCCCCGTCACTTCGAAATGCCACAGGTAATTGCCAAATTCTTCGAACTGGTTGAATATCATCAAGTCCTGACCGGACTTGCGCAACTCCCAACATTTGTCGAAAATCTCTTTCACGTTTGATTCTGAGCCAGGAGTCTTGATTATCTCACCTGCAACTTTGGACAACCACTCGTATCTTTCCTTGGACATTCCTTCAGGCAGAATCGCAACGGACTCACATGCCAGCAAAGTGGCGTCATAAGCGCCACCGCGACAGTAATTCCCTGTAGAGGGCCAAACTGCCTTCTGAATCGTCGGATCGAACTGACCTGTAACCAGTCTCGGCACGAGGCAACCGAAAGTCGCTCCGACCTTGTGCGCCCCAGTCGGAAACCATTTACCAACAAGGGCAATGATACGTGCCGGGACACCAGTCAATGTGGATGGGAGTTCGAGAAAATTGACCCCGCCAAAGGTCCCACCGAAAGAGGTTGGCTGATTGTGCCAGCTAATCCGAAAGAGGTTGCGCGGATGAATATCCCAGAGCCCGATATTCTTCAGTTCATTCTTAATCTTTGCTGGAATCTTTGAAGGGTCTTTCATCTGTGCGAATGTCGGGATGATGATATTACGCTCCCTAGCCCGCTTGATTGCATTCGCGCGGCTGGATTTTTTGATGGTGAAATCAATTTTATTCATATTATCCTTCCGGATATGTCGATTGTAGCATGCAACAACTTCACTTACCACATAACTTGGTCCTTATCAAATCCTCGACAGTTTTCCCCAAACTTCTTTGGGCATTCATATTATCCACTTTAGGACATTATCCTCTAAAGTTATTAAAAGTAATGACCAATCGTTATCGAGATACTATGGATTCACTTTCTTTTGTGTTTGTTTCGATATTTTTGGCCGGCGCCACTGATAGAAAAATTCACGCCATAATCTCCATAGGAAGCGTTTCCGACAGCATTGCCAAAGGATTACTGTACATTCTCATTGCCGTGGTGTTATTGCTCCTGCTAATAGGCTTGAATCGTTGGAAAGCGATAAAACCGAGGCGCCGGAAAAAATAGCAGTGGGGTCGCCGAGATTTGAACTCGGGTCACCAACTCCCGAAGCTGGCAGGATAGACCAGACTACCCCACGACCCCGACCAAATTAAACACTTTACGGTAAAAAGCTAAGTTGGCTCATCACTTGCGCCCCTCGAGTAGCTGCTCCATCTCCTTCTCCAGCCACGCCGCAGGCGCTTCTTGGACGCTTACTCTGAGACTCTGTCCGCGCTGCCCCGGCCCTGAGGGCTTTATGTCAACTATGCCCAGCGCGCTGATCCTCTGAAGGTACCCCCAGAACTGGGTGTGCTTACGAGGTTCCTCCTTGTATTCCTCGCAGACCACACGATAGGTCTTCTCCACTTCTCCGGTCAGGGCATATGCTTGCTTAGAATGCACCAGCTTGCGCGCCACGGCGAGCAAGGCCAGTTTCTCGTGCTGTTGCAGATCTTTGAGAACTTCTTTCTTAATTTCGGGATAAACGTCGGCCTTGGCCTTTCGAGCGTGTTCGGGTGTCACGGTTCCTTTGCCCTCGCCGTCTGCCGTCATGCCTGCACGCCAAAGAAGCTCCAAGGCGAAGCGGGCGTCGCCCCAGCGCGAGGCTATGTCCGCGATGAGCTCAATTGTGTCCTCTTCAACCGTGCCTGCCTTGAAAGCCTCGCCGACCCTTTTGCTAAGAATATCTCTGAGTTGCGTGACGCTGTAGCGGTCGAGCAATAGGACATTGTGCATGAAAGTGCTCTGAGTAGCTTGATCAAGCGAGCGCAGGAAGCTCTTGTCCCGTGCTATGGCTATGACGCTCACACGGTTCGGGCCGCCTGATTCCTCGGCCGTCCTTGTCAAGGAATAGATAAGGTTGGGGCCGTTCTGCTGAACGAAAAAATCCAGCTCGTCAAGAACTATGGTAAGGTAAGAATCATGCGCATCCAGATACGTGATGACATCATTAAGGAGCTTTTCCGGGCCCAGTCCATGATAAGGCCATTTCGGATTGAAGTGTTGCAAAATCTTGGCGATAACCGAGTACAGGGTCTTATCCTTGCGGCAGTTTATATGAAGGTAAGTTAAGTTTAGCTTCCTGGAGCTCGCCGCACGCTCAAGTTCCGCGCCGAATTTTCTTGTTAGAGTGGTTTTACCGACACCGACGCTACCAGTGACGAGAACTTTTTGACTTGATTTGCTCTCGAGCACGGACTTGAAAAGTCTAGTAAGCTGTCGAAACTCGCCGTCGCGGTGGACAAGCACCTGAGGAACGTATTCGGGCATCAGTTTGCTGGCGTCACGAAAGATCGTATCCTTATCCATCTCCTCTTCAAAGATATCTTTGTACACAGACATTCCCCCAACAATCTCTAATCCGCCCATAATTAATGCTATGGAAACAGCAAGGTAAGATATTTTTTAATAGATGTTCATTCCTGAAAAATTATTCAAGCCAGAAAAAATTAACTCCCTGGAATTAAAATTTGTTTTTCTATCTCAGCCCCTTTAAAGGATCTCTTAATCAGGGGGGGCGTAATTAAAGACGTTACTATGACTATTAGAACTGTCATTGAAAGCAACGATTGGCCTACAACGCTTGCCTTCACTCCTATCGAAGCCATTATCAACGCGACCTCGGCCCGAGGCATCATCCCAATGCCGACCCTTAGTGAATTCTTGATACCATAGCCACAGATGAGAGCTCCTAGACCACAACCTATTATTTTGGTAAACAAAGCGAGTGCGAGGAATAGAAGCGCGAGAATGCTAACTGCCCCGAGGGCTTGAACGTTCGTTTGAACGCCCATATTTACAAAGAACAAAGGTATGAAAAGTCCGTATCCAACTGTAGAAGCTTTGTTTTTGATTGAGTCAGCGAAGGAAGACCTGCTAATAATTAATCCTACCAAAAAAGCTCCGGTGATAGCAGCTATGCTTACTTTTTCAGCGATTGCTGCAATCAAGAAAACTAGAGTGAGTGCAACGGATAGAACTATCTCATCAGCGCGGAATCTGCTGACGTAGGTGATTAAGCGAGGAACCAGCTTAAATCCGAGGAAGAGTACAACGAAAAAGAAAACTCCCATAAAAGCAAGGGTTTCTGTAACACCGAGCAAAGATAGTCCTCCAAAAGCAAGACCCGAAAGAATGCTCAGTATTATTATGCCTATGACATCGTCAATTACCGCGGCTCCAAGAATCGTCATACCGACGGTCGTATGAAGTACTCGCATTTCCATGAGTGCCCTCAGGGTAATGCCAACACTCGTCGCAACTAAAATTCCACCAGCAAATCCTGCTTCCAAAAAAGTCCATCCAAAAATAGATGCGGCCCCAAAACCCAGTAAAAATGAAACGATGACACCGGTTGTGGCAACTATGGCCGATGCTTTACCGGATTTTTTGAATTCCTGAACATCAACAGATAATCCTGCAAGAAACATTAGTATTATTATCCCTATTTCCCCCATCAAGCCCATGAATTGGCCGGCCGGGGCGCCCGGATTTATATATAATGGAATGCCAAAACTTTGAAACACCTCTCCAGCTATTGCCGGGCCAATTAATATGCCAACCAAAAGCTCCCCAAAAACGGCTGGCTGACCTATCTTTGCCGCCAGTGTACCGCCGATTTTAGCGGCCGCGAGAAAAACAGCCAGATAAATAAGTACAGAGGATAAATCGAATTCCATTGAATTCACCTATCGAGTGATTTTGAAGAGATCTATAATATCTCGAAGAGAAAGTAGACCAACTAGTTTGTCCCCGCTAACAATCGGGAGTCTACGTATCTTGTGAGAAGCCATCAAGTTCATTGCTTCGCCGAGTGTCGCTTCAGGGGAAATCGCGATAGGACGCTTGGTCATTATATCGCCAACTTTCTCCGCAGAATATTTCAAAACATTTCTAATTCCTGGGCTACCAACAGTTGCCACTGGAGCTTTCGGATAAAAAACTTGAAAAAGGTCGCTCTCTGTTACTATGCCAATTAGCTTGAAATCCTTATCAACAACGGGAAAACAATCCTCAATTTGACCCAGCATTCTTTCAAAAAGACCACTAATGGAAGTGTCCTCGAAAACAATTCGGGGCCTAGAATTCATTATTTCGGAAACTTTTATTTTAAGTAGTTTACCAGAATCGGTGAGGGGTTTAATTTCAGCGGCCATCTTTTCACCATTTTAATTCAGTTTAAGAGTTAAATAAAGGATTGTAAATGGCTCTCAACTGCTAAGCTGAAATAGTAAAAATTCAAATCACTTTAATCATGTGGAATTGATGATAACCAGTTATAACTTTAATGTAGCCTCGAAAATTTTTGTCCAGCTCATCGTCGCCTGTGTCCACCTTCAACACTGTTATATGGGCCAGCTTATGGGGTGTTGAAATCACCAAAGTATTTTCTTTGCCCACTTGCTTAAGTACCTCTGGGCTGAGCTGAAGGTTTCCCCGACCAAGAATAAAACCCTGTTTTCCAATAGGGCTTACTATTATCGCGGCGGATTTGCCACTTATGGTCTTTAATATATCCTTTTCACCGACATCCTTGGCAATCAGCTTGTAATTCTCAATCAAGTCGAATCCCAACGTGGTGGAGTCATATATGCCAAGCTCTTCAGCAATTGCACTAGTTGTGCTGCCGGGTCCGAGGACATAAACGCGCCCCTTTTCCATAATTTCCAGCACCTCGCGCGCAATCGCTTTCTGGTCGGCAAGTTCAAAACCAGAGGTTCCCTCCTTCGATGCTTGCACCATTGTTGGCTCGTATGGTACATGCATATATCCTTTCAACCTTGCAATTAAATGACCGCTCCGAAAGGCCTCTTCGTCGATGTCCATTATCTCGGCGTCGCTCAGAGGCAGTCCTTCACGCAAGAAACGCGACGCCACTTCTCCTGCCGATTCAGGATTATTGGCAAAGACCGCCGAATACATTTTGACTCCAGTCGGGATGCCCAAAACAGGCGTCTTTTTGGCGACAATTTCTAACAAATCAGAAGCTGTCCCATCGCCACCTGCGAAAAGTAAAAGTTCCACTCCTTTGGAAATTATTTCCAACGCTGCGCTTTTTGTATCCTCAGACGTCGTGTGCCCGAGGTTTATCTCGCCGAAGATTCGCGGTTGCAATCCAGCTGCCACAGCTTCCTCTGCGCCCATTTCCCCAGGATATGTCAGCAACTGGAAATCTGGAAAGAGTTTTTTTAGCTTTAAAAGTGCCTTCGTCGCCCTAGCGGGTGCTACGGGTTCCGCGCCTAAACGGCGGGCCCAAGTTAGGATTTCTGGGCCGTCAGTCCCTTTCAGACCTACCTTGCCACCCATCCCAGCGATGGGATTCACTATTAAACCGATTTTTTTCATGTTCTTCCTAAGTTCAATTCCTTTCAAATAAATAATCAATTGCGGCCAATTAAGCAGGTTAGAATGCTTACGAATAAACTTCCGCAATCCTCATAACTTCTCCTTTCCTTGTTTCTTTTAGGTATCCAAAATGGACCTCTGCAAAAATATTGAAAAATTAAGCTTCCAAGAAAAGAAAATAATGCTAGCATTGGCAGAGATAGTGGACAAACCTACTGTTGACAAAATAGCCCAAAAAACTGCTTTTGATCAGGCCACGGTAATGCGAGCTACTTTAAATCTTTCAGAGATTGGATTTGTAAATGTCCTCGAGGAAAAATCGTTGAAAATTGTGCTTACTCCTGAAGGTCAAAGCTATGTACAAGAAAGTTTACCTGAAAGGAGAATGCTAGTAGCACTTTCGGAAATTGGGCTAGAAACTGTGAACGAAATAGCAGCCCGGGCATCTCTGGAAGAAGAGATAAAGAATATAGCAATTACTTGGCTTAAACGCAGGAATTGGATTGAATTCGTCAGAAAGGACGAAAGAACTTTGCTTAAAATAACTGAAAGTGGCAAGAAGGCCCTATCACAAAAATCTGCTGACGAAAAACTGCTCGAGTCACTGGCAACTAAAGAAATCAATGCCAATAATCTCTCCGATGATGAAAAGGATTTGCTCCGATCTTTGAGCGATCGAAAACTAGTAAAAATCGAGGAAGAAACAACAAGAGAACTAAGACTGTCAGAAACCGGTATAAACGCGATTAATCAGGGTATAGAGCTTGTCGAAGAGGTCAGCGAGTTGACTCATGAGATGTTGCTAAACGGTCGCTGGCGAGATGTAAAGTTGAAAAGATACGAAGTCGTGGCCCCTGGCGTACCCGCCTACCCTGGAAAGATTCACCCGCTCCAACAAATCATAGATGAGCTCAGGGAGATACTTGTAGAAATGGGCTTCGCCGAGATAAAGAGCAGAATTGTTGAATCGGAGTTCTGGAACTTCGACGCTTTGTTCCAAGCTCAAGATCACCCCGCCCGAGAAATTCACGACAGCTTCGCGCTCTCAAAGCCAAACCAAGCCAATTTACCCCCGCCAGAGCTGCTGAAGCGCGTTTCAGAGGCCCACGAGCGAGGCACGGCAGGATCAAAAGGTTGGAGATACAAATTCAATCCAGATATCAGCCGCAAGCCAGTACTTTGCTCCCAAACCACCGCTACCACAGTCAGGTATCTGGCCTCGCACCCAGAACCGCCTGTGAAAGTCTTTTGCATAGACCGCGTCTACAGGCATGAAAAAATCGATTACAAGCACTTAGCGGAATTCTATCAAGCTGAAGGCATAGTCATGGACAAGGACCTCACTCTACGCGACATGCTCGGCTATCTCAAACAAATTCTGATTAAGCTCGGGTTCACCAAGATAAGATTCAGGCCGGGCTACTTCCCTTACACGGAACCATCCGCCGAAGCCGACGTCTACTTCCAAGATAAGAAAGAATGGATGGAGGTCCTTGGAGCAGGAATGTTCAGACCAGAGCTGCTTCAACCACTCGACATCCGCTACCCGGTGCTGGCTTGGGGGATAGGATTCTCGCGCCTGAGCATGCTGAGAATGGGCATAGACGACATCAGAGACTTATACAACAACGACCTCAGCTGGCTACAAAAAAGGAGAATGATTTGATGCCATCTGTAACGGTGAATCATCGAGACATCTGCAGATTGATCGGTAGACAAATGGAAATCGAAAAGCTGTGCGAGCGCCTCAGCATGATGGGCATGGAATCAGAGGCCACAGAAGATAATATCAAGGTCGAAATAACGCACAACCGACCCGACCTCCTCAGCCCCGAAGGAATTGCCAGAGTGCTCAAAGGATTCCTCCATATAGAGTCAGGGTTACCCAAATACGACATCCGCCCATCGGGAATAGACGTCGAGGTTGACGAGAGCGTCGAGGGAATCAGACCGTATATCGTCGCCGGAGTTGTTAACAAGGTAAAGTTGACCGACGACGTGATTGCGTCCCTTATGCAAGTCCAAGAAAAACTGCACGCGTCACTGTGCAGAAACCGCAGGAAGGGATCGATAGGGGTCTACGACCTTAGCACCATCAAACCACCAGTGCGCTACACCACTATCCTCTCTGAGGGAACCCCTTTCCTACCCCTAGATTTTGACCGAGAGCTTTCCCCAGAAGAAATCCTGCGTGAGCATCCAAAGGGCATAGAATACGGCTCCATAATCAAGGACTTGCCTAGATACCCGCTGCTCGTTGACTCGAGCGGAATGGTTCTTTCAATGCCGCCAATAATAAACAGCGAAAACACGCGCGTGACAGAGAGGACGAAGGGCTTCTTCATTGACGTCACGGGGCAAGACGAACGAGTGATAAATCAGACCCTTACAATAATAATGACGAGCCTTGCTGAACGCGGCTTTGATTTGGGGTCCGTGAACATAAAATATCCGAACAAACGAATCACATCGCCCAATCTGAGACCAGAAAAACAAAGGCTCAGCACGTCCGACGTCGGCAAAGTAATCGGCATAAAAGCTCGCCCGCAGCAAGTCGCTAAGCTTGCGAAGGCGATGCGCTACGGGGTGAGTAAAATCAAGGAAGACGTCCTGACACTTCTAGTCCCGCCGTATAGAGGAGACATCATGCACGAAATCGACGTCATAGAAGACATGGCAATTGGCTACGGTTATGACAAGCTCGAACCGACCACGCCAAGGGTTCTGACCATCGGGGAAAGAACCGCGGGAGAGAAGCTCAGCGACAAAGCGAGAAGGGTGCTGACAGGACTGAACTTCATGGAAGTGATGACTTACACTTTTACCAACCCGCGCGTCAACTTTGACCTCATGAGGCTAAAGGGCGAGGCAGTCGAAGTGGCCAATCCGGTTTCAGAAGAATACACCATCATCAGAGAATCGCTGCTCCCTTCTTTGCTTTTGGTCCTCAAAGGAAACAAGCACAATCCTTTGCCACACAAGATTTTCGAAGTCGGAGACGTGGTGCTACTCGACAGTCTAATGGAAACTGGTGCCAGGAACGTGAGTCGGGCGGCTGCCGCCGTAGCGGGTGAAGGTTTTGGATTTACCACTTTAAAAGCAGTGGCTGAAGCTCTGCTGAGAGAACTCGGTAAAGATTGGGAACTCAAACCAACCTGGCACCCCAGCTTCATTGACGGTCGGGTCGCCGAATTCACCTCGAACGGAAAAAGGATAGGAATAGTCGGAGAATTACATCCTGAAGTGATAATTGGCTTCGAACTCGAGCATCCGATTGCGGCGTTCGAGATGGACTTAAAACCTTGATTACCTAACCTTCAGGGCATATTTGCCCGGTTTTGTTATGTTCAACCTCTTTGCTATCTCTGATTCCTCTATATTCAGAACTAACACATAGCCAGCCCAATCATCGGAAAGATCCGCACTGCCACAGTTAGGGCAAGCACTAGCCTCCGTGACAAAGTTGCAGTTTCTGCAAGCCTTGACTTTCACGATTTGGCCCCCTTATTGGCCTCCTCGATCCACTCAAGCTTCCCTAAACCCGGCTGGCGCATCGTCAGGCCGACCTTGCCGCCCTTTGAGCCGCGCTTAAGGCTGACCGTCACTATGCGGGCTCTGACTTTGTCGCCCTCCTTGACCGAGCGCTTCGACTCCTTGCCGTAGAGGGTGCCCTTCTTTTTGTCATAGCCGACAAAATCATTCATTACCTGAGAGACGTGAACTAAGCCGTCAATCGGGCCGAGTCTGATGAAGCCGCCGAACTCGACTATCTCTACAATCTCGCCGAGCGCAATTTCGTTGATTTCGGGCTTGTAAACCAACGCCTCGAAGGTCACGTCGTGGTAGCTAGCTCCGTCGCCCATAATGACTCTACCAACGGAAATATCCAATATCTTAGTTATTGAGAGTGTCGTACCGACGTCCTTGTCAGTCACTCCTCCGTAATTTTTCTGGAGTATATCCAAAATAACCTCATCAATCTTCTCAGAAAACCTGCTCGGGGGGACGCGAACCGTGTCTTCTACCGTCAAAATTTTGTACATCATGTCACCTAAGTTTTTTGCGTTTGATTTTTTGATGCCAGGGAAAGAGCCCAAGGCTCAAGCCCCGCACCTTTACTTCTTACCATCTTTCTCCTTATAAACACTAAATAAGTTATCATCTCATCTGATTACCCAGCTGATTTTCCCCGTCTTTAATGGAAGTCCATTTGGCTGTCCTGCGGCTTTAAAACATCAACAAAGGCACCGAGATTAGCGCCACTATGGACATCAGCTTGATTAATATATTCAGAGCTGGGCCTGCTGTATCCTTGAAAGGATCTCCAACGGTGTCGCCCACGACCGCGGCCGCGTGCGTCGGGGTTCCTTTCCCCCCAAAATTACCCATCTCGACGTATTTCTTGGCATTGTCCCAAGCGCCTCCAGCATTGGCCATCAGCAGACCAAATATCAAGCCTGTGATTATGCTGCCAGCAAGGAAACCTCCGAGAGCCGCCTTGCCCAGAACGAGTCCGATTACTATTGGAGTAACAAGTGCGAGTATGCCCGGTAGCACAAGCTCTTTCAAAGCGCCTTTGGTTGCTATGTCAACGCACTTGGCATAGTCGGGCTTTGACTTACCCTCCATCAATCCGGGAATTTCCTTGAACTGTCTCCTGACTTCACCTACCATTTTGAAAGCATTTCTGCCGACGGAGAGAATCACCAAGGCGGCGAACATAGCTACGACGCCTGCGCCGAGAAAGACTCCGGCCATGACTGTGGAATTGAGTAAATCCAGGCTGGAAACGCCAGAAACCTGTTGGTAAGTCGCGAATAAGGCAACCGCTGTCAAAGCGGCAGAGCCAATCGCGAATCCTTTGCATATGGCCTTGGTGGTGTTCCCAACGGAATCCAGAGAATCTGTAATGTTTCTTACCTTTTCAGGCATTCCGGATTGCTCGACAATTCCGCCAGCGTTGTCGACGACTGGCCCATAAGCGTCGGATGCGACCACAATTCCGGTGACGGCGAGCATGCCGACACCTGCCAAACACACACCAAAGAATCCGGCTGAGACGAAGGATACCACCAACGCGACGGCTATCGAAATTATGGGTAAAAAGCTGCTAATCAAGCCGTATGAAAACCCGTTCAATATGCCGATAGCCGGGCCCGTCTGGTCAGAAGCCGCTATCAACTGCGACGGCTTGTGGATGTTGTTGGTGAAATAGTCTGACGTTAAACCAATCACCAAGCCAGAGATTAACCCGACTAGTATCGCTATGAACAGATTAAGGCCAATTGCCCAACCAAACATGTTCTGCGAGACCAATATGGCGCCAATCGCCGTGATTATCACCGAAACTATTGTTGCCGTGTTCAGAGCGTAGCTCGGATTCTTGCCCTCGCGGACTCTGACGAAGAAAACGCTCACTACCGAAGCTATGATCCCTATGGATGCAATCAGAAGTGGCAACAGGATCCCGTTGTTTCCAAATGCCACAAAGCCGACTACCATGGCCGCTACAGTGCTAGCTACATATGATTCGAAAAGGTCTGCACCCATGCCGGCTACGTCACCTACGTTGTCGCCCACGTTGTCTGCTATTACGGCTGGGTTCCTGGGATCATCTTCAGGTATGCCTTTCTCAACCTTTCCCACTAGGTCGGCACCGACATCTGCTGTCTTTGTGAAAATTCCGCCGCCTACACGGGCGAAAAGCGCTACCGAGCTCGCCCCAAAGCTGTAAGGCAAGATCAGTTCCGGGTTGCCGAGCCAAGAAAAGCTCAAGAAAACCCCAAGCAAGCCAATACCTACTACTGACATCCCCATCACAAGGCCGCCACGGAAAGCAACGTTGAGGGCCTTGCTCATGCCTGTCAGCGCTGCCGTGGCCGTGCGTGAGTTTGCCCTAACCGCTATCGACATCCCTATGAAACCGGCTGCCGTTGAAGACAGAGCTCCTCCGACGTAGACTATCGACGCCTGCCAGCCCCAGCCAGGGACGAAGAATAGAAGAATCGCAATGATTATCATGACGACCCATATGGTCGTGTACTGGCGCTTCAAGAAGGCCGATGCGCCAGCCTGGATGGCACTTGCGACTTCCTTGACCTTATCTGAACCGACTTCTTCCTTAAGCACCATTCGGGCAGCTATTGCAGCCACCACAAGCGCGACAAGAGCAGTCACAGGAGTCAGAATTTCAAGTACCAATTTTTCACCCTATTTGGCCATTCAAGGCAAGGTGGGACTTGCTACTTAAATAGATTACGCTGATTCCAGAAACTCGCAGCTTTTTCCGCAGCGCCATGTCAGTTGTCCCGACTATGCATTTTCTCGCGAGAGCGAGTTCAAATATCGCGTCGTCAGCGGCGCCTCCGGCCTTCAAAACGGAGCCCCGTTTCGCCAGACGCAGACCCAGCTTGGCGGCCGTCCTCTCTTTAGGCGTTCCTTTTTCCGAAAGCCTCTTCAGCTCCAAAAGCACGGAACTTGGTATCAAAAACTCGAAGGGACGTCCAAGTAACCTGTCTATCTCGCCGACGATATCCACTCCAAACATACCGGGAATCATGAGAAAACTGGTGTCGGCGATTACTTGCAAGAAAAATCCCTTAGCTTATTATACCATACCCGACAAGACGCCATCTGCCGGCTATTCTGCGGCTCAGAGCCGTCCTGGCACCGTGTTCTACGCACACTGGAAGCTTTAGTCTTACTGTGGCCTTGTCACCTCTAGCACTGGTTACCGTGCCAACAGTCATCGTGGTTCCGACGTTGAGCATCAGGGCCTCCCCAGTCACCAGCGGCTTTATCTCCAACTCTTCCTCAAGGCCGACAACCCGCTTCATCAAGTGAATAGCGAGCTCGAGCTGGCTGAAAACCTCGGGGAGCGTGCCTGGCAAGCCGAGCACCGAACCCACCAAGGAGTCACCCTTGGATAGAGAAGGATCGAGTGCCGTGCCCACCCCTATCAATCCTCCAGGAAGAACTTCTTCCAGATGACTTTCCATGGCATGTAAGCTGTCGATTTTCGAGTTCAGATAGTGCCAAGTAGTCTTGCCCTCGCGACTAATCTTTATTCCTGGGCGGAGCTCTATTTCATCGCCCACCTTCAGCTTGCCCTGCTGCAGGGAACCGCCCAAAACACTGCCGGAGAGCTTCTCAGGTCTGGTGCCTGGACGGTTAACATCAAAGGAGCGGGCGACGTACATTCGCGGCGGCTTCGTCAAGTCGCGCTCTGGCGTCGGGATGACCCTCTCGATGGTCTCAATCAACTTGTCAATGTTTGCCCTGTGAATGGCTGAGATTGGGATTATTGGAGCGTCTTTGATGGAAGTGCTCGCCAAGAAATCTTTTATCTGCTTGTAGTTCTCGACGACTTTCTCTCGAGAAACCAGCTCTATTTTGTTCTGTGCGACGATGAGGTTTTTAATCCCAATTATGTCAAGAGCCATCAGGTGCTCTTTGGTTTGTGGCTGCGGGCATGGCTCATTGGCGGCTATGACGAGCACGGCGCCGTCCATTATTGCAGCACCCGAAATCATTGTTGCCATCAGCATTTCATGCCCTGGGGCGTCCACGAAGGAAACGCGACGCAAGAACTCCGTCTCTCCGCCACAATAGGGGCATTTTTCCTTAACAGTGTAACGGTTGCACTCCTTGCACTTGTAGAACGAAGTGTCGGCATAACCCAAGCGAATGGATATGCCTCGCCTTATCTCCTCGCTGTGGACGTCGGTCCATATTCCAGACAACGCTTCCGTTAGTGTCGTCTTACCATGGTCGACATGACCAACGAGGCCGATATTGACTTTCGCTTGAGGCATCGTGCACCTTGTTCAAGTTTCCCTTTGATAATAAAAATACGGTGATTTTGGAAGTCTAAGTTGGCTTAGCTTCTTTTGAGGGCGCCAGCTCATCTATGGGCTTCTCGCCGCGCTTTGTTATTTTCACGTTGAGCTGCACAATCGTCTCAGAGACTTTCGAGCCCCTGACCATTTTTCTTCGTCGCTCCCCCTCTCGTTTTGGAGAGAATCCTGTCCCAGAAGTCAGTAGCACGCTCGTTCTTCCAGAACCGGCTATGTCCGAGCGCATCGGGAAGCCATCCTTATCGGTGCCCCCTGTTATCTGGAGCTCGTATCCGGAAAGCCCGGCAACCTCGCCACCGAATTTATCGCCTATCCTCATTCCGATAAGCCTTCGGGCGTCCGGCTCGCGCGCCTCGAGCTTGTAGCTCTTCCCCGTCTGTGGATCCGCAACCACCAATTTGAACGGCATCACATCACCCCGTATGTGGGATTATCGCGCTGCTTAATCGAGATTATCTCGTCGAGCACCGCGAGCTCGTCACCTGAAAGTAGATCACGCAGGTCTCTTTTCAGCGCAAGCACATGGTCTCTTGGTATATCCGTATATAAAACATCGCCCTCTTCCATATGTCGACCCACCATCGGACCATCTATAGAGAGAGCGAGCTCGTCACCCAGCTTAGCCTCCTGAACTGACTTTTTGTCTTTTTGTATCTCGCGGACGGTGCCGATAATCTTCCCGTCCTTCTTCATGACCGGCATCTTGGTCCTCAAGACACCGCCTAAAACATCCACTCCGACTATTGCTGGGTCGCTGCGTCTGAAGACATAGCCAATTTTTATTGTGAATTTCGCGGGCCGCACATAGGCACCAAGGCGGCTGGACCGAATTTCCTCGCGCTTCTTCTTCGACCATTCCTCGTAGCGGTCCATCAGCCTGTAGATGATATCTTCTCTGATTATCGGCAACTTGGTCCTGTCCGCCTCGGCTTGCGCGTCGGTGAGCACTTTTACGTTAAAAGCCAAAACGACGGAAAGAAGTGGATCACTTGAGGAAACGCTCGACGCCTCAATTATGTCCCGACGTGAAACATCTCCTACGTCCGCGCGTCTTATGGGTATTTTCTTGGCTTGAAGCTGACCCTCCAAGGCTTCAAGTGATCCGAGTGCGTCCGCCTTAAGCACAATTCCGGTTATATCTGAGCTTATTCTGACGCGTTCGAGTTCCTGCTGCATCTCCTGCCAAAGCTTCTCGGCAGAGTTCAGGTCCTTGATTACCAAGAATGGAGCTCCTGAAACTACCCCTTCAAGGTTGGGAGCGGCAACCTTCACGCCAGCGGCGGCATATATCGTCTCCACAGATCTGAATTTGTCCTCCGGATCTCTAATCTCATCGAGCGGCTTGGGTTGAAGAAGGGCCCTGACTTTAGAGGTTATCACCTTGTCAAGGCCGCCGACGGCGAATTGATCGCCTTTGCTCAAAGTCCCGTCATAGATTATAACGTCCATAGTTTTACCGAGCCCAGTCTCCTCTTTGACCTCAAGCACTGTTCCACGAGCCGGGCCTGTGACCTCGACCGTGAGTTGCTTTTCTAAGAAGCGTTGCGCCAGTCCGGCCAAAATTGAGAGCGCCTCGGCAAGGCCTTCCCCTGTCTTGGCGCTCGCTGGAACTATAGAAACCTGGTTCCTGAAGTCGGCTACACGGTCGAATCTCTCTGATTCAAAACCCAACTCGTGGAACTTGCCGATTAGTTCGTATATTTTTTCGTCTAGAATTTGTTGGACTTCTTTGCGCTGCTTTGGGAAAGACTCCAGAAAACACTCCTGTGGGGCAGGTTGCCATCCAGGTATGAGGTCTATCTTGTTAGCAACTGCCATGAAAGGAGTCTTGTATGTCTTAAGGATAGTCAACGACTCAAGCGTCTGGGGCATGAGTCCCTCGTTGATATCGACAACCAAAACGGCAAGGTCTGCTAGGGCCCCGCCCCTGCGGCGCAAGTTAGTGAAAGCCGCGTGGCCAGGTGTATCGATGAAAAGAAGTCCTGGCAGAGTCAGCTCGATCTTGAATTTTTTAAGCATGCTGCCGCAAATATTCCTGATTGCATCCAGAGGAATTTCGCTCGCACCAACGTGTTGAGTTATGGCACCGGCCTCTCTGGAAGCCACTGTTGTGCCTCTGCTCCGATCCAAGAGCGAGGTCTTGCCGTGATCGACGTGGCCCAACACCGCTATCAATGGCTGTCTGACTCTTCTGTCCTGCATTTAAAGCACCAAATCATTTTGAACAGTCTAATTTAAGTAATTACTAAAGAAAAAAAGCGTTTATTACTATATGACATTTGTCAGTTAGGGAACTGGGAATGTTTTTAAAGGTGCCGTTAGCAGAAAAAATGGGGTCAAAAAATGGTAAGATGGCAAATAGATAGGAAAAAGACAGCGCTTTTACTAGTCGACGTGAACAACAACTTCTTCATGCAAGGGATGCCCTTCTTCGTTCCGAGTAGCGGTACAATAGTCGATAACCTGAAGAAATTGGTAAAAACTTGTAGGGAATTAAAAGTTCCAATAATCTACATGACGCAGGCTTACAGACCCGACGGTTCAAACATCGGATTGGCCTCATTGACAGGTACACTGGCCTTTCCGCCGAAGGGTGAAGTTGCCGCGGAGGGCACCAAAGCTGTTGAAATCTACGGCGAGGTCAAGCCAGAAAAGGGAGACATAGTGATAAAGAAGATGCGATACAGCTCCTTCTTCAATACCGACCTTGAAACGACACTAAGGTGGCTCGGTGTGGACACCGTGATAATAACGGGGACTGTGACCGACTGCTGCATAATGACGACCGCCTTCGATGCCTATCAGCGAGACATCAAACCCATCACCCTGAGCGACAGTACGACTGCCAGAGACGAGGAAACTCACAGAATAATACTGAGAACTATCGCCAGAGTTTCCGGAGAAGTAACGACCACCGACGACATCATCGCGCGGCTAAAAAATTCCTAAAAACTGAAAAAAAGGACGCCCAGTGAAAAAGTCCGGACGCCCTTTTGATTTTATCTTTAAAATATTGGCCGGCCTGCTTTGACTATCTTCCCGATGCCCTTGTCGACCACAATCTGGTCGTTCTCAAGCACGACCTTTCCGCCGACCATAGTCATTGAAGGCCATCCCTTGAGGTTCCATCCCTCGAAAATCGTGAAGTCGGTGTCGGTCATCAAAGTGTCGTTCGAGACTTCTATCTCCTTATCCATGTCAACTATGACTAAATCCGCGTCGGAGCCGACGTCAATCGTGCCCTTTCTCGGATAGACGCCTATCGTCTTTGCCGTCTTAGTCGAGCAGATATCCACGAGCTTCTCCATGGTTATGCGCTTCTTGAGCACTCCGCGGGTAATCATTATCGGCAGCATGGTCTCGGAACCGTCTGGGATACCAGGATGGGCCTTCCAGATGTTGCCCTGTTTGTGCTGCCTCCAGCACGGGACGTTGTCAGTGCCTAGGAAATCGATAGTGCCTTCCTGAATCCCTCTCCAGATTCTCTCGTTGTCTTCTTTGTATTTCAACGCAGGGTTGACCTTGCCGAAATTACCGAAGTTGTCCCGGCAAGTCGTCTCCAGGTAGTGAGGGCAGGACTCGCCGATGGCGATTTGCCCGGATTTCTTTGCGGCCTGTATCGCGTCGACGGTTTCCTTGGAACTTACGTGGACGACGTAGAATGGAGCGTTCGTTATCCTAGCTATGTAGAACAAGTGAGCAGCGTCTATTCCCTCGAGCCATCCCGGCCTAGCCTCTGTCCAAGTCTCCAGGCCATCCCTACCCTCGGCCATGTATTTCTCTTCGAACCAGTAAAAGACCTCAACGTCCTCGCAGTGAGCTTGGGCTATGGCCATGCCGTCCAAATCACCGATGGCCTTGAAACCCTCGTAAAGCTTCCCGTCGTCAACTGAACCGACTCCGATGACCTTGGCCTGCTCCCCCTTGTAACCGTAGAAGAACTTGTAACAGCTGACGCCGAGTTCCTTGGTATATCTCGGAATCTCCTTCATGTGCACGGACTTGTGAGGGTGTATCGAAAAGACGGTGTCAACGACCGACTCCTGTTCAGTCAGGTTCTTCCACTTATCGTAGGTGTCGAAGTACGAGGCCTCAGTGTAGGTCTTGGCGTGCCCCAGAAGGTTCATCACGGTGGTGACGCCCCCATGAGCGCATGCACGCGTTTCTGTTCTCACTTCATGATCAAAGTCCTTCTTAACACCCCAGTGGACGTGCGGGTCAAGCAGCCCAGGAATAAGGTATTTCCCTTTTGCATCTATTACTTTCTCAGCCTGCGGGAGATTGTGGTCCTTTCCAATGGCAACGATGACGCCATCTTCGACAGCCACGCCTCCGGTCAGAGTGCATTCAGAGCGGACTATTTTTGCGTTTTTAATCACGTAGTCGACTGACATGGTTTACCCGCCCTTTCCTCCCTGTGGCTCTTTATAAACTTTTTTGAGTTGTGGGTTTTTGAAAACTAAAAATTGGGCAAGCCGTACTTGTTCCATTGGTGCTTCACTTTTGCCAGCATTTCCTTAGGCGGCAAGGCAACATCAGGGTAGTCGAGCTTACGCGTGGCGTCAATGCAAGCTTTTGAACCCTGCCTACGCCTCTCCTTCGATATCGAGGGATCGAGGGCGCTTGCCGCACATTCTGTGAAAACTCGGATGTCCCTATCCGGTTGCACGCATGAAGCCAATCGCCACTCCACGTCCCCCCAGTCAAAGATATTGCAATCCCAGTCGACAACTATAATCAGCTTAAGTAAGGTGGGGAAGGCTAACATGCTTGCCTCGGCCACGGCCCGCACCTGTCCCGGACGGTTTTTCTTGATACCGACTACCAAGCATTCGCCAGATGACCTTTCCCTGACGTGCACCCCGGTGACTCCCGAGATTCCAGAACTCTTGAATGTTCTTATGAGCATGGCTTCCATGCCTAGGTCTTTCAACAAAGTACCTTCGCATGGAGTTGTCTGCTGGAGGAGAACGTGGTATATCGGGCTATCTCTGTAAGTTATTGCCTTGACATTGATAAAGGGGTTAATTATCTTGTCGCCAACGTAGCCGTAAAACTCCCCGAAGGGACCTTCATGTTCTCTAATCTTAGGTAGAACTTCGCCCTCAATAACTATCTCTGAAGTCGCCGGGACTTCCAAATCAACAGTCTCGCATCTCACTACCTTGAGAGGGGATTTCATCAAAGCACCGGCAACGGCCAACTCGTCGGTGCCGAATGGTATTCTAGCGGTCGCTGTCATGCAAACGGTCGGGGGCGGGGCGATTGCTATCGCGATTTCCATGGGTTTGCCCATCTTCTCATACTTGGCGTAAATTTTCGAGCCATCGTTTGTAGGCGCTATGTGCAGACCCAGCTTGTTTTTTTCTTTTATCATAAGCCTGTAAACTCCGACATTCCGTGCCCCTGTTTCCGGATCTTTGGTAATCGCGCAACCAGCCGTTATATACGGGCTGGCGTCCTTGTGAGGGGTCGAAATTATGTGAGGAAAAATATTGAGATCGACTGCGTCGCCCTTCAGGATATGCTCCTTGCAAGGTCCAGAAGTCACTATTTTTGGCTCTAGGGGTTTTTGAAGTGCCGACTGCCATGCTCCTTGAATACCGTCTGAAGCGATTCCAAGAGCCGTGGCATACATCTCCCTAGAAGCGAACGCGTTTATTAGCACGGGTTGTTTGTAACCTATGACGTTCCTAAAAAGTATCGCAAACCTGTCCTTGGGAGGAAGTTCCGCCGCGAGCCTAGCTACGCAGCTGATTTCCCAGTCCTTGTCAACAGGAGCCTTTACCCTCTTGAGCCTCCGCGCCTTTTCGAGTTCATTCAGGAATTTCCTAAAATCTTCGAGCATCAATTTACGTTGGAATGTTGGCCATATTTAGTTATCTCCATCTTTGGCCAAATTTTAAGAAACAATTACCAAAAAACTTAAACGCCTCTGTAAACAGATGTTTCAGGTAAAAAATGGAAAAAATACTCGAAGATTTAATGAACGCCGTTATGAATGGGGAAGATGAAAAATCTGAAGAGCTAGCCAAAAAGACTATTGAAGCTGGAATGGATCCGGTAAAGGTTATCACGGAAACACTGACAAAGGCCATGAAAACAGTTGGGGACAAGTTTGAAAAGATGGAGATCTATCTGCCAGAGGTAATGCTGGCGGCAGAAGCCATGAACAAGGCAAACAGAATCCTGTTGGCTAAAGTTGGAAAAGACAAAAAAATTGCATCAAAAGGAAAAGTCGTTATTGGCACCGCTTGGGGAGATATCCACGACATCGGAAAAAACATAGTCGCCACGATGCTGACCACTAACGGATACGACGTCTACGACCTGGGGCATGACGTGCCGCCGAACAAGTTCATTGAAAAGGCTGAGGAAGTGAATGCCGACATCATCGCGGTTTCGACTCTGATGACTCCCTCGAGGGAATACCAGCGGGACATCATAAAATACCTTGAGGATTCCAAGACTCGCGCCAAGTATCTGGTGATGGTGGGCGGCGGTCCGGTCACAGAAGACTGGGTGAAGGAAATCAAGGCGGACGGCTACGGCAGAATGGTGGTCCACGCCATAGAGGTCGCCAACCTGTTAATGCAAGACAAGAGCATCCAAAAGCCAGTCATAAAGGTGTGAAAAATGTATATAAAGTTCTTAGACGTTCTTGACCGGGCGCACACTGGGGAGGTGCACAAGCTCAAGGATTGGGATCTGAAAATAATCGCTAGCAAGGTCAGAGAAAAGCTGAAGGAACACGGTCTGGAAAAGACCATCGACACCAAGAACCCGATAAACACCGACGACGGCCTAGCTGACGAATTCTGGAAGGCCGGCTTTGAGCTCGCCGTGGAAGTCGGAATGCTCTGCATGTCGACAGATCGCGTTATAAGATTCGCCGAGGAAGAGTTGAAGCAATGCATTAGCGACGCACCTGGGGAAATGACGCTGGGTGGCGGCAAGGACTCCTTCAAGGTAGTTACTAGGAAACCTAGCGACGGAAAGCACATCTCACCCTGGCTCGGCGCCTTCGGCATAGCCCTCGACGAGAGCCTCTACGTGCCCGTGACCATGGCGAACGCACAATACAAGGCCATCGACGCAACTATCCCTGGAACCCTCAAGTCAATATATGGCAGACCAATAAGATCCAGAACGCCTTACGAGACGCTCGGCGGAAATTATGAAGCCAGACTCCAAAAAGAAGCCATGAAGACAATCAACAGGCCCATGATGACTGCGCAGGGTGGTTGCTCGGCGCCTACCGAATACGGCAACTTCGGCGGGGTTGGCGTGCCCGGTGGAGCCGATCCGAAAAACAACCTTAACGTGGCCTTGGCGACATCGGAGTTAAAGACTGATTACGCGCTACTGCACAAGGTCGCACACTTTATCAACTGCGAGACCTACGTCTATGGAGGGCACTTTTCCTTCATAGGTGGATTCGCGGGACCTCCGGAGGGAGCGGCGCTGACTTCGATAGCCGCGGCTTGCCTTCTAGTGCCAGTGCACCAGGCATCCTTCCAATATGTTCCCTGCCTGAACACCAGAGACGCCAGCAACTCGGGCCGAGAGACAGTTTGGGCCAGCAGCGTGGGCGCTCAGGCAATAAGCAGGAACTCGCACCTATTACCAGGAGCCGTCGTAAACCCGGTATCGGGGCCCGGAACTGAAATGCTGCTGCAGGAAATAACCGTTTCCGCGATGAACGCCGGAGTGTCGGGCTACTCCTTCAGCGAAGGCGTCCGCTCGGCCGGCGGCAGATATGCGAACTACACCAGCGGACTCGAAGCCAAGTACGCTGCGGAGGTAATGAGGGCCAGCACGAGACTGGACCGGGAACAGGTGAACAGTATTGTCAACGAACTGATCCCAAAATTCGAGGACAAGTTGATGAACCCACCTATCGGGGCACCGTTCCAAGAATGTGTCGACGTAGTTACTTTGCAGCCGAAGAAAGAATGGCAGGATCTCTACAATAAGTACTGCAAATTCCTGCTCGACAGAGGGCTGGACATTTCAGTCTACCCGCCAAGCATTTAGAGGAATTAACTAACTTGATGAGCCCGGGAAGCTAGTGCTTTCTGGGCACCGTCCAAATTTTACTATAAAATCAGCAACCCAGATTGGTTTATTTAAGTTAAGGATAGATTAAGTTGGGAAAATGCCCGCTCAAAAACTAAAAAGGCAAAAGCTGACAAAGTTCCCTAAATCTGACACGGATTACATTTGGGTATCTCCCGGAACAGAACTCGCAAAAAAAGGTGACTACACCTTAGGCGAAGGTGTGGCAGTGAAAGGAAACAAGATATACGCTCAAAGCTTCGGTTTCGTTAACATTGATAAAAAAAAGGTCATCAGAATAGTGCCGCTAGCAGGCGGTTGAAACAAAGATAACGGCTATATCTTTTTGATTGCCTTCAGTAGTTTTTCGCTTGTTATCGGTAACTCCCTCATTCTGACGCCAGTGGCCTTGTAGATGGCGTTGGCTATCGCCGGGGTCGATGGCTTGGTAGCCGCCTCGCCGACCCCCTTAGCCGCAAGAGCTTCAGTCGGCCCAATCTTCTCTACGATTATTGACTCAATCTCAGGCAGGTCGCTCGGGCGATAGGTCTTGTAGTCTTGGAACCCGGCGTTAGAAACTCTGCCATCATTATCCACTAGGAGATCCTCGATGAGAGCGTAACCCATACCTTGTACATAGCCGCCCTCTATTTGGCCCTCGACAACTGTCGGGTTTATGGCTTTACCGACGTCGTGAGTGCAGACAGCCTTTAGAACTTTTACATCGCCCGTCTCCATGTCGACCTCAACTTCAATGAAATGAGAGCCGAAAGAAGCCGGGGACATCGTGGCCTTGAAAGTCGCAGCAGATATTATCGGCTCCTCTGGAACTACTTCCTTTACCAATTTCTTAATTGAAGGCTTCTTCTTGACACGAACAACGCCGTCGGCTATCTCCAAATCGACCGGCTTGACCTTCAAGGCCTTGGAAGCCGCATCCAGTAACTTGCTCTTGGCGCCTTCGGCGGCGCGCCTAACAGCCTCCCCGGCGATATACATGCAACCGCTGGCGTACGCACCCCTGTCAGCGGGACAAAAGTCGGTATCCACGTTTGAGATGGTCACACTTTTCAAAGGCACCCCAATTACATCGGCGGCTATCTGGGCGATCGTCGTGGAAATCCCCTGGCCCATGTCGGCCACGCCTGAGAGCAGAGACACTGTTCCATCTTCATTAATCTTGACAAAAGCCCCGGAAAACTCCTCGAGAGAAGGTGCGGCACCTGTGCCTTGCTTGTTGATAGCCATTCCCGTTCCTCGTCTCATTTGGGGCCCCATTTCTTTTTTCCCGCTGCTCATTTTCTTAAGTGACTTGCTTATGCAATCATCCAAGCCGTAGGTGGTTAATCCGAGCCCAGAACCCCTGTCTATATCACCAAGCTTTATCACGTTCTTCATCCTGAATTCGATTGGATCTATCCCCAGACTTGTGGATATCGAATCTATGTGGGACTCGATTGCGAATGCCATCTGGGAATTCCCAAAGCCGCGGAAAGCCCCCGCGATCGGGGTATTCGTGTAAACACAGCTGATATCGCAGCTGAAGTTGGGAGTTTTGTAAATCCCCACGTCCTCGAAGCACATCGCCCCAGCTACGACGGGACCGTGCGAGGCATAGGCCCCTGTGTTCAGAAATCCCTTTATTTCCATGGCTACTAAGATGCCGTCCTTTTTGACTCCAGTCTTTATGTAGAGGACTGCTGGGTGTCTAGTCGTGGTCGCGTAGAATACTTCGGCTCTATTCATTGTCATCTTGACTGGCTTGCCTGCTTTCATGGCCAAAACTGTGCAGATGGGCTCCAATATCATTTCGTCCTTGCTACCAAAAGCACCGCCGATGCAATAGCTAATCAAGCGGATTTTGTTAGTCGGCAGGCCAAAAATATCGGACAGAGCTCTTCTGACCTTGAAGTGAGCCTGCGAGCCAGTGTAAATAATGAGCTTCCCTCCGTCGTAGTCGGCGAGGCAGGCGTGCGGTTCCATGGAGCAATGCGCCTGCCGCGAGGTGACGTATTTTTCCTCAAAAATATGGTCGGACTCCCTGAATCCTCTCTCAAGGTCGCCCCAAGAATTCATGACGTGGGCTGCAACGTTGCGGTCGAACCTGTGGATTTTGGGTGCGTCGGGCTGCATCGCCTCCTCGGGGTCAAAAACGGCCGGAAGAACCTCATACTCGACTTTTACGAGTTCAAGCGCCTCCTCCGCCGTGTCTTCGTCGACCGCGGCGACGGCGACTACTGGCTCTCCAAAGGAACGAACAGTCTCGTTCAAAATATACTTATCTTTCGGCTCCAGACTATTCGGGTACCAAACGGCGGGGTTGAAAGAAACTCGGGGCACGTCTCTGTGAGTTATTACTGCCTTGACGCCAGGAAGTTTCTCCGCCCTGGCTGTATCTATGCTCTTTATCTTGGCGTGGGCGTGGGGGCTGCCCAGCATCTTTCCGAAAAGCATTCCGGGAACTTTTATATCCGTGGTATATTTGGATTTTCCAGTGGCTATCTCATCTGCACCTATCTTTGGGCTGCGTTTTCCGACAACAGATAGTCTCGCGCCCATGAGTCACACACTTTTTTAATCTCGCAACGGTTGTTAAATACTTGTTTTCCCGATTCGCAAATTTCTTGCAATTCATTTATCAAAAAATATCGAAATCTCGCGTGCAGCGTTTTCAGGAGAATCCGAAGCGTGGATGATGTTTTCGGTCACCCCCGTGGCGAAGTCGCCTCTGATGGTCCCCTTCGCGGCCTTGGTCGGGTCAGTGGCTCCGTTGAGTTCGCGCATCCTAGATATCGCCTGGCCTCCTTCAACAATCATTACCACGACGTCACCAGAAAGAACGAATTTGACCAGCTTGTCAAAAAAGGGTTTGTCCTTGTGAACAGAATAAAGCTTGTCAGCGAGTGCGGCGTCCAGTTTCATGTGTCGCATGGAAGCTATCCTCAAACCCGTCCGTTTTATGCGCGAAACTATCTCTTCGACAAGGCCCTTTCTGACCCCGTCAGGTTTAATCATTACAAATGTTCTTTCGTTCAAGCCTTGCCACCAGGTTGCTTTGGACGCTGAGTCCACTTCAAACTAGCTGGCTTACGACCAAGGGAGAGATTGCGTCTGCATTTGCTGGAACAGAAAAAAGCAACTGTTCCGTCACGTCTGACAAACATCAGTCCGCTTCCAGGCTCGACGCGACCGCCGCAGAAGGAGCACTTTTTAGCTACCGGCATCTAAGGCACCCTTATTTCTTTGGCTTCTCGGTCGGTTTCCCTGAGCATCAAGATGTCGCCCATCCGGATAGGTCCCTTGACGTTGCGGGTTATTATGCGGCCCTTATCCCTTCCCTCGAGTACTCTGCACTTCACCTGCATAATCTCGCCTGTGACCCCGGTGCGGGCCCTTATCTCGATTATCTCGGCGGGAAAGCCCAAATCTGCTTCAGCTGGCATGCTACTCACTTTTTAAGTTGTTTAACACGTTCGACTATTTCTCTCACTACTGGCGTCGCCTGTCCGGCCTCAGCTATCGCTATTGCTGATGTGCCCACATCCAGGCCTGCAGCCGCGCCCAACTCTCGCTTGCTGGGGACGTAAACGTAAGGTATCCCCTTCTCATCGGAAAGTGGAGTGAGATGCGCAACTACCTCGGCTGGCTCGACATCCTCGGCAATTACTACGAGCATCGCTTGCTTGCGCTCTATGGCCTTGGTAACTTCGTTCGTGCCCTTCCTTAGCTTCCCAGAGTCCCTAGCGGCCTCGACTGCCTCGTACACCTTATCAGCCAGATCCTTCGGGACCTCGAAGCGTACGTAAATTGGTTTGGCCATTCCAAACACCTCCTTCAGTTTAGACCTCATCATTCAACGGTTTTGGTGATTATTTATTATACGAGCTGCCGTTAAAAGACTGTTGTATCCTTATTTAAGGTAACGGTGGCGGGTGGCGTTCTGTCTCGGAAGAATCAAGACAGTTATCGGTGAGCATAAACGGCGACCAGCTTTGGCCGCACCGAGTCAATTCTGACAAAACCATATCTTTCCATTTGGACTACTTCATCGATTCTCAAGCTTGCAACCGTAGGTTCGGTCAGTCCGCTTTCAATGGTGGCGTCGGGCCTTATCACGTCCAGCTCGACTGCACCAGCGGAAACCCATTGGATCTTCGGAACGTCCGAGACTTCCAGGCCGCAGAATTCCGCCTCCAGCACAGGGCCCTTATTTTTCAGCTCGACATTCATCAAATCTTTCAGCCGGAATTTATCACCTATCTTTAAGTCCGAGACATCGGCCTTGGAAATGTAAAACAAAAAAGAGTCGCCCTCGACAGCCAGGGATAGTATGCGCTCTCCGGCATCTGGCCTAGTCGGGTGCAACCGCGGACGGGCTTCCTTGATTTTTGGTGCGCCACAGACTAGCAGCTTGATGGGGTTCGCCACGAAGAAGTAGCGATTAGCAACCAAATCCAAGAACTTTCTGTTGTAAGAGCACAGAGTTTCCCAGCTGAGAGACGCGTCTACTGGAGTTATCCCTATGTCCAAAATCATCTGCTTGATGGCAGCGGGCAAAAACCCGCGTCTGTGAAGTGCTGCAATAGTCGCCAGTCTGACGTCGTCGTGGCCCGATATCTTGCCGCTCTTTATGGATTGCATCGTCTGTGTCTTGCTTAGCTCTACACCAGGCATCGCCAGGCGTCCATACTGGACAGCGGTCGGGTATTCCCATCCTAAGTGTTCGTACATTATCCTCTGGCGGTGCTCGTTCACCTCGTGTTCCTTGCCGCGAATTACGTGGGTTATTCCCATCTCATGGTCGTCGACTCCGGCAGAGAAATTGTAAAGCGGCCAGACTGGGTATTTCTCCTCCACTCTGGGATGTGGTTTGTTGACTATGCGTAGCGCCGGCCAGTCTCGTTCGGCGGGGTTGGGGTGCTTCAAGTCTGTTTTGATTCTGACTACCGCCTCACCCTCAGCATATCCACGAGCAAGCATTTTTTGCCAACGAACCAAGTGCTCGTCGGCGGAGAGGTTTCTGCAAGAGCAGGGGGCGCTCGCGTCGCGAAGCTTCCTGAAACTCTCGACCTCGCAGATGCAAACATAAGCTTGACCATTCCTGAGGAGCCTCTCTGCGTATCCGTAGTAAAGTTCAATGCGGTCTGATTGCATGTACTCCTCGTCCCAGCTAAGTCCAAGCCATCTCAAATCGCGCTTGATGAGCTCGTACATCTCGAGCATCGCGTTCTCTGGGTTCGTGTCTTCAAATCTTAGGATGAACTTGCCCTTGTAGCGCCGGGCGTATTCGTGGCTAAGCAGGGCTGCCCTCAGGTGTCCCATGTGAAGGGCACCATTGGGGTTGGGAGCAAATCTAGTGACAACCTTATTATATTTATCAAGGTTGGGCAAATCAAGTAGGCCATGTTTCTCTTCGGACTTTGGTTTCTCAATAGTACCCACTCTTTTTATCTGGAGCTGCTGTTCCTCGTGGCTCATCCTGTTAACCTCGTCAACGGTTTGATCCACGATTATGGAGAGTTCGGCTATTTTTGATTTCCATCCCGGCAGCTCACCAAGAATCTTCCCTAAGACCGCCTTTGAGCTAGCCTGCCCCTTGTGCTCGGCGGCGTTGGCAAGGGCCCACCTCAGTACGGCTTTCTTGACATCTTCCATCTCAATCGCCTCCGAAACTTTAGCAATTATCTGAAGAAGAGGATATTTTTTAATTTGTGAGACAAACTATCAGAACTCCCTTTTGATAACAAAATCTGCGAGTCCAAAAAGGATATCCCGGGAATTAGACTTGGGCAAAACCTTCAGCTTTGACTTTGCGTCTGCAACCAGGCTTTGGGCTCGCCCCGCGACGTAATCAATCGCTCCAGTACTCTTCAAAGATTCTATTGCCTTTTGGATTTTCACATTTGACGCCTCGCTCTTCCCGAAGGCCGCGAGCAGATTTTTCCTGTCCTTCCCCTTAGCCGTCGCCAGGGCTCTGACAATGATTAGGGTTCTCTTGCCCTCTCTGATGTCGCTCCCTATCGGCTTGCCGAACTTTTCCTGCTTCCCGCCAACCCCGAGAACATCGTCTTGTATCTGAAAAGCTACGCCCAGCAAACGGCCGTATCTAGTAAGAGCCTCAAGCTGCCTCTTGTTAGCACCCCCGAGCAGCGCGCCTACCCTAGTGGCGGCTTCGGTAAGCGCTCCAGTTTTTCCACTGATCATTGACATATACTCTTCCTCTGTAACATTGCTACGTTTTTCGAAAAGCATATCAAGGGCCTGTCCCTGGCAAAGCTCAAAGCTCGCCCTACTCAAAGTATTAAAGAGTTCCACAGTCTTCTCGGAGCTCAGCCTCAACCTTTTGGCATTAGCCGCAGTAGTTTCGAAGACCTTGGCAAAAAGGGCGTCGCCAGCGATGATAGCTATAGGCTCGCCCCAAAGCATGTGAACCGTTCTTACATTTCTACGTACTTCATCGTGGTCCATGATATCGTCATGAATCAAAGTGAAGTTATGGAGAAGCTCGAGTGCGGCGGCAGTCTCAATCGCGTCCTCCTGGTTCCCTCCCACGGCTTCGCATGAGGTCAGCACGAGACAGGGACGAAGCCTTTTGCCACCGGCCTCGATTAAGTGCCGTGCTGCCTTTGCCAGTACTTCCGGTTGAGTTTTCTTGGGTATCCAGCGATTCATCTCGCGCTCTACCAAAGAGGCGCTTTTCTCAAGGCATTTAATAATGTCCATTTCAATCGTCCAACCTCAAAGATGTGCCGTTTCTGAGTTGATGCAGGTTTTCGTCTGCGTATCCCAGCTCCCTGCCCAGCTCAATCATTAGCCTTAGCTTGTCCGAGGTGCTGTGACACGGAATCAGGTTCTGCGGCTTGACTAGATTGATGAATTCAGAAGTGTCGATTCGGCCAGCGTGACCAGAAACATGAATGTTGCGGTAAATGTGGGCACCACGGGTACGTAGTTTTGTCTCAAGCAGCTCCCGGTTGGACTCATTTATTGGGTTGGGTATCACGCTCGCAGAAAAGATAACCTCGTCCCCGTCAGTGACGTCAAGCGGGAGCTGACCGTCGGCTATCCTAGATAACACCGAGCTCGGCTCTCCCTGGTGGCCAGTACAAATCAGCACGTAGTCGCTACGTTTCCCATTGATGTCCCTGAGCAGGTTCTGCACCGCGTTCGGGCGCCCGTGGATGCTGAGCTCAGGCGGGAGGTCGACCAGTCCGAGGTCCGACGCCGCTGTGCAGTAATTTCTCAGCGAGCGACCGACCAAGACGGGGGTGCGGCCAATCTCGAAAGCCATATCGATTATTGACTTTAGCCTGACGATGTGGGATGAGAAAGTCGTCGCGATTATGAGACCTGGGCTGGCGTTCGCCTCTGTCATCACGCTCCTCAACATCTGCCGGACATGGGACTCCGACTGCGTCGGGCCTTGCTCGTCCATCCTTATTGCACCAACCAAAGCCGCGGAAAGACCCTCGCTCGCCAGTCTGCTCAGCCTTGCACGGTCTGTTCTCTCTCCGAGAAGCGGCTCCTCATCAAGTTTGAAGTCGCTGGCGAAGAGCACCGAGTCACTGTTACTTTTGGCCAAGACGAAGGCCGTGTGAAGTATGCTGTGTGTGGCTTGGATGAACTCAATCTCAATACCGTGAGTCTTCACTGAGTCGCCCATGTTGACCGGAATCAAATCGTTCTTTATCTTGGCGCCGCTCTCCTCGCGCAACAGCCTTCTGGTGAGTTCGATGGCAAATGGTGTGCCGTAGACTGGTGCGTCGTAAGCATGAGCGAGCTTGCCGACCGCGCCAATATGGTCAAGGTGACCGTGGGTGAGCACGATCGCCTTTACCTTGCGGCCGTGAAGGATGTTGTCGTCCGGTATTCCATTTATGTTTATGAGCTCCTCGCGGCTCATCTTGCCGATTTCCGCGTCCTCAAAAGCCATGATGCTATCGAGCCTTATCCCCATATCCACTATGACGTAGTTTCCATTGAAGCCTATGGCCGTCATGTTCTTGCCGACCTCGCCAAGGCCGCCAATTGGTAGTATCTCAAAAGGCATCTACACACCTTTTTTGACCTTGACACCACGAGCTAGTAGCCACTCCATGGTTTTTCCCCTGATTATGATGTCGGTCTTGCACAAATCAGTTACTCGCCTACATCCAGTAAGGAACATCGCCGCCTTGAGCTCTGAGATGAAGTTCCAGAGTAGCGCCATCACTGCTTCCTCGCCTCTTTCAGAAGCGCGAAGAACGGGAAGCGCCAAACCGACGAGGTCTGCACCTAGTGCCAGCGCCTTGGCTGCGTCAAGGCCAGAACGTATGCCGCCGCTCGCTATCACTGGAGTGTTGATAGCTGTTGAAACCTCGGCAGTGCAAACAGCGGTGGGTATTCCCCAATCCCAAAAAGTCATCCCAACTGCTGACCCGCCGGGAATTCTCAAGGTCTCGACTCCAGCCCAAGAGGTTCCACCGGCCCCGCTGACGTCGATAGCCGCGGCTCCAGCTTCAACGAGCTTCTTGGCAACGTCGGCGTTGATTCCACAGCCGGTCTCCTTGGCTATGACAGGAGTTTTCAAGCTTTTACAAACCTTGGAGAACTTTTCCAGAGCACCCTTGTACATGGGTTCGCCCTCAGGCTGCACCAGCTCCTGTAAAGGGTTCATGTGAATGGAAAGCGCATCAGCGTCTATCATCTCGACCGCCTTACTCGCCTCAGCGGTTCCATAACCTTGGGTCAGCTGTGGCATTCCGAGGTTACCAACGAGGAAGACGTCGGGCGCGGCATCCCTGACTTTGAAGGTTTCGGCCAGCTTCGGGTTTTCAATCGCTGCCCTCTGGCTGCCTACGCTGAAGGCCAGTCCCAGCCCCTGGGCCGCCGCCGCAATAGTGGAGTTAAACTTTTTACCCAACGGGCTGCCGCCGGTCATCGCGGTTATCATTATTGGAGCCTTGAGCTTAGATCCAAGGAAGGAAACGCTCAAGTCGACGTCCTTGAAATCTATTCCCGGCAAGGCCTTGTGCACGAAATCTACGTCGGTGAAACCCGTGCTCTTAAAAATGCCCTCGACGGCTTGTCTTAGACATATCTTCAAGTGGTCGTCCTTTCTATCGCCGGTCTTGGCCCTCATCTAACTTCCTCCACATACCTTCGTACCTAAGACATTTTTACCTCGAATGGCGCCCCTAAGGACATTTGGTTTTGAAGCATTAACAATTTCTGCTTCTATGCCGAGCCTAGCAAGGTCAAGCAGTTCCAGAACCTTGTTCCTCATTCCACCGGTTACATCTTGTGTTCCAGCAGCACCCAGCGACGCCACCAGCCTCGCGTCATCAGGAGTTATTTTTTTGAGTATCTCAGATTTTTTGTTCCCCTTTGGGTCGTCGGCATAAACGCCGTCGACATCCACCCCCACTATCACCTTGGAGGCTCCGAGCCTCCTCGCCAAGTAGGAGACAATCTGATCCCCAGACAGTATCTTCACTCCTTTTTTGACGTCGGAAACTACGTCGCCGTAGAGAACCGGAACCAGCCCTAGAGCGAGCATCATCCTTATCGGCCCGATGTCCATAGACTTGATTCTGCCGTTGATCAAGACGGTGGAACTCGAAGGTTGCACCCCGATAGCCGGGATGTCTGCATTTTGCAACGCTTCAACAACGTAGGAATTAAGAAGAATCATCGCTCGATGTGTCAGCGACATTCCCATCAACTGGTTTTTGCCCGTGTAGCCGTCGGCAATCTTGTACTTCAATGCCAGCGGGTGACCAAAAGAACCGCCGCCGTGGACGACTATAAGCGGGCCCTTCGCCGCTTTCAACTCGCCGGCGAGTCTTTTCAGGTCCTTCCGTTTAACCAAGAAAGGCTTTCTCTTGTCGGTGACCACGCTTCCGCCCAGCTTCACTATCAGTGGCTTCATGAATTCACCTGTAAACCGCGATTGAGGCGTAACCGACCACCTGTTCCATAGGGCCAGCTGTGTCGCCGCTCGTCGCGTACTTAAGAAGTTCCGCTTTTTTCGCCCCGAGTTTTTTGGCGGCCTGCAACATTGCCGCGACGACCCCGTATCCACACATGGTTATACTCTCCTCGTCTACCATCCTTACGACCTCGCGCGGGTCCATCGACAATATTTCTCCGATAACCTTTTTGTCCTTCTCCATAGCCGACTCCTGAGATTCGTAGTGGGTGAAGTCGGTGGAAGCTATGATAACGACGTCCTTGCCCGTTGAAGCCTTTGCTATGGTGTCACCGACTTCTACGGCCGTGTGCTCGTCCTGAAGCATCATGCAGATTGGTACCATCTTGATCTTGCCGAATAGATGCTGCAGAAAAGGGAGCTGCACCTCTAGCGAGTGCTCGTAATCGTGGGCGACGGGGTCGACGTCAATGATTTCCGAAGCGATCTTGATACTCTCAGCCAGCTCCTCATCGATTTGAACCTCACCCAGTGGCGTGCTCCACTTCCCCGAGTTCATTATTGAGACGCCCGAGCCTGCCCCAGAGTGGTTCGGTCCGATGATGACGAATGACTTTGGACAGCCGTCTTCAGCCAGCTTGCTGAAGCCGTGCGTCGCTACCGGTCCCGAGTATATGTAGCCCGCGTGCGGAGAGACTAGACCGACAATTTTTCTCGGACCAGATTTGAGTTTTGGCACCTTACCTGGCCCTTGCCGACTGGTGTAGCTCTGCTCAATCTGTTTCAAAAGCGCAGGTCTCGTGCCCGCATAGAATTGACCAGCTACTATCGGCGATCTCAATCATTCACCGCCAGCCTTTGTTTCGAACTCCTCAACTTGGACTCCGAACGGCTGGTCTGGTGAGATCTCTCCTCTTTCCCTTAGAACCTGACGAGCGAGAAGCCAGTAAACCAACGCTAGGGCTTTGCGTCCCTTGTTGTTGGTCGGGATGATCAAGTCCACGTCCGCCGTTTCGTTATCCGTGTCGCACAAACCCACTACCGGGATGCCCACTTGGGCTGCCTCGCGGAGTGGTTGTTCGTCTGCGATTGGGTCCGCTATCACCAGAACGTCCGGTTCCAGATAGCCTTTGTAGCAAGCATTGGTGAAAGTTCCAGGTATGAATCTACCGACCATAGCCTTCGTCCCAGTAACCTCACAGAAGCGCTGCGCGGGCCTTTGGCCGTACTGCCTCGCTGAGGCGACGACCACTTTAGACTTGTCGAATCTGGCCAAGAACTTGCCAGCTACCGCTATGCGCTCGTCGGTCTTGCGGACGTCAAGGACGTACAGGCCGTCGGGCCTGGCACGGTAAATGAACTGGTTCATCGCGCCTGTCTTTTGCCTGGTGCCGATGTGGACGCCGCTCGACAGGTAGGTATCGAACTCTATCAGCCCTACCGCACCCTCTGCAAAGTCTGCCTCGTTCATCTCAATTTCCCCATTTTTGCCCTATTTCCTAGGTTTTCCTCTATGCGTATCAGCTCATTAAGCTTAGCGATTCGTTCGCCGCCGACCACTCCCGTCTTTATCATCGGGCAGCCCCAGGCGACTGCGAGATGGGCAATCGTCTCGTCTGTTGTCTCTCCGGAGCGGTGCGAGATGACGGGTGTGCACTTATTTTTCTTGGTCAGCTCAACCGCTTTAAGAGTATCGGTCAGAGTGCCAATCTGGTTGGGCTTAATCAGCACGGCGTTGGCGGACTTTTGCTTCATGCCGGTAGCTATCCTACTCACGTTGGTGACGAAAAGGTCGTCGCCGCATATCAAGCAGTCTTTGCCGACTTTTCTAGTCAGCTCGGCGAAGCCAGCAAAATCATCCTCCTCAAGCGGATCCTCGACGAAATAGAGTTTGTATTTATTGATCCAGTCGACGACGAAGTCCAGCTGTTCGCCTTTATCGCGCGTTATCGACTCGCGCTTATAAACATAGATTTGTTTCTCGGCATCAAACAGGCTGCTCGCCGCGATGTCGAGCGCTGGCATTATCTTGAAGCCCACCTCGTCGCTTATCGTCTCGCAGGTGGTGGCGAGCAACTCCATGCAGCCCTCGTTGCACATGTTTGGCGCCCAAGCGCCTTCGTCGCCCTTGCTGCCAGTGAAGTTGCTCTTGGTTATCTTGAGGGTCTCGCCGACCTTCTTGTGGACCTTGGCCGTGGCAAAGTAGGCGGAGCGGTAGTCCTTAGCACCGATTGCAATGGCGTGAAACTCCTGGATGTCAGGAGTCATGCCGCCAGCGTGCTTACCACCGCCGATGACGTTGCCCAGCGGATAGGGCAGCTCGCTGGCCGCCACCGCACCAAGGTAGGTGTAAAGGGGTTGGCCTTTAGCCGCGGCCGCCGCTTTGGCCACCGCCATGGAGATGGCGACCGTGGTGTTGCCGCCCAAATTGGCCATGTTCGCCGTGCCGTCGATCTCGTGGAGTTCCTGGTCAATCGCCGCTTGGTCGAAGGCGTCGACCTTGGCCAGCTTCGAGGTCAGGGCCTGGGCCTTCTCGACGGCCTTGTCGACACCGCCCTTGGGGAAGTCCACGACCTCGAACTTTCCCCGGCTGGCGCCGCTCGGGGCTGCTGCCCTACCGAAAGAGGCGTTCTTCTCGTCGTCGGTGTGAATCTCAACCTCGATCGTGGAGTTACCCCGGCTGTCCAGGATCTTTCTACTAATTATTTTCTTTATCGTCAATTTCAAGCTCATCGCCTATTCGACATGGTTGGGATTATTTAAAATACTTCCATTTTCCCGAGAACATCGATTTACTACAATTGACTTTCCAGCCTTGATTTTTATATACGTGGTGGGGCCGCCAGGATTTGAACCCGGATTAACGGGTAACTTCGCACAGCTCCAATGGGTCATCATCCTTGCGTCAGCCGACCCATTGATCGGCCACTGGAGCCCGCTGTGTTGCCAAGTTGCACCACGGCCCCACTTGAGTGTAATTTGCACGAAGACTTAAAAAAGTCACTGAAAATAGGGTTGAAGTTTTTCACCGGTCACAAAAGGGAGTGGGGTATAAATCGGGACAACTGGAGTTTTGTTAGGGAACTGCTTATGGCTGATAAAAATCGAGTCAAACACATCGAGCTGAAACCTGGAATGCGCGTCGACGAGCTAGTCAAGGAGATGGACAGCTGCGGAGTGTTCAGCGCTGGTCGCGTCGCTAAGGCAGTGGAAATATACCGCGAGATGCTCAGGGTGAAGTCGACAATATTCATGGGCGTCGGCGGGGCGATGATACCCGGCGGTCTGAGGTGTGTGTTGACCCAGGCCATCAGGGAAGGATTGGTCAACGCCATGGTCGTCACCGGTGCCAACGCCACCCACGACCTCATCGAAGCCTTCGGCGGGCACCACGCCCGCGGGGAGGAATCTGTTGACGATGTCAAGTTGCGCAGCGACGGCATCAGCCGTATCTTCGATGTCTATGTGCCACAGAGCGTCTTCGAAATCTTCGAGGACAAAATCCAACCTATGCTCGCCAAAGTGGTCAAGAAAGGCCTCAGGATGTCGTCGGCGGAGTTTTTGCGAAGGATTGGGTCACATCTGACCGACGAGAACTCATTCTTGAAAGCCGCGGCCGACAAGAAAGTTCCTATCTTCTGCCCCGCCGTAGCTGATTCCATCCTCGGCATCCAGTCTTGGCTCTTCTCTCAGGATCACGACATAATCATTGACACCCTCAAAGACGTGAAAGAGATGTTCGAGCTCGCCAGCGACGCGAAAAAGCCCGGTGCCGTCCTGCTTGGCGGCGGGGTGCCGAAGAACTTTATATTTCAGAGCATGCTCCTGACGCCGCATTCTTTCGACTATGCTATACAGATTACCATGGATCGCCCCGAGCCAGGGGGGCTGAGCGGTGCCACCCTCGACGAGGCCAAATCCTGGGGTAAGGTGGGTAAAAAAGCGAAGACTGTGACAATCATCGGCGACACGACAGTAATCTTGCCGATAATATTGGCCGCGGTTTTGAGGAAACCCTAAAAATCGTACTGTTCTCCGGGTTTCAAAACAAGCACTTTGATTCCCGGATTTTTCTTTTCCATTATGCTAACGAAATCATCTGCCGACTTAGCCAGCACTGGAGAGCCCATGTAATGCATCGGAATAACAATCTTTGGGTTGATTAAGCTAGCGGCCTCAGCTGCTTCTTGAGCGTCCATCGTGTAGTGTCCGCCCATAGGCAGGCAGGCTATCTGAGGTTTGTAGAAATTTCCAATGGTGCTCATTTCGGAAAATAGTTCGGTGTCGCCGGCATGGTAGATTCGAGATTTCCCAAGCTCGATGACAAATCCCACCGGAACCCCGCGCATGGCCGAGTGGAGGGCCTGAACCATGGATATCTTTATCCCGCTGACTTCGACGGTGCCACCCATGTTCATATCCACCGTACTTTTGATTCCTTTAGACTTCGCATAATCAGAAAGTTCGGCAATCCCAACAAAGGTCGCGCCGGTCCGTTTACATATGTCAAAAGCGTCACCGAGATGATCGTGATGGTCATGGGTTACACAGACCATATCGGCTTTGGATATGTCAGTCGCCTTTAAAGGAGCAAATGGATTGCCAAAATAAGGATCAATCAGAATGATTTTTCCATCATGAATAATTTCAAATGCCGAATGGCTGAGCCATCTGATGGAGGACATTTGTCACCAAGTGAAGATTAAGCTTTTCCATTAAAAATTTTGTTTAAAAGCTAATTTCTTCACCTTCGTCACATTGTTGGAGAGACTTGAAGACCCAACGCCCAAGGTTGCAGAAATTTTTTTCAGAGTCAATTTCTCACCAGCTAAATCCGCCCCAACATAAATTGCCACGGCTGCGAGGAAAAGAGGGGGCTTGCTCAGAGTATAGCTTCTAGGTAAAAATTTCAAAATCTCGTGAATGCGAATCACCGCTTTCTGAGACAAGGCCAACTGAGGGGAGAATCTGTCCACATAACTGTCTGCAGAAATTTGGGGCAGTTTTAAGTCCAGCGTCCTAGAAAAAATTTTTGAAAATCTATGGATACCCCTCAAAACATTGCCTATCGATGGCCCAAACCGCACCACAATTGCTTTCGAAATCTCGTCATCAGTTTTTGGAATGCCTCTCAATCTACATGCGACCAATGTTAGTGCCGCCAGAACTTGATAAGCACTTCTACCAGCAGTCATTTTTTTAGCCCTCGCGCGACGATAAAGCATGCTTATTTCCGCTTTGACCCCTTTTGGAAGTGAAAGGTCTTCACAAAGCTTGTCCAAATCGATGAGGGCTTCCCTCAAGCTCCTGTCCTGCCAATCCATGATACGCGATCGCTGCTGGAGAATCTGCATCCTCCGAAGGCGGGCTCGCTCGGAAGGCGGTAAGTCTCCAGAGAAACCAAACTTCGTTCCGAGGCCAAAGTCATGCTGGGAGACGTCCATTCCTGAGGAGATGTCCGCCCGCTCCAACTCTTCGCCTGGTCTCCGCCGCCATTCTGGAGACAGTTCGTATTGGCGTTCCAAGATGACAAAGCCGCAACGGGTGCAGACCTGCTCGCCCCTGACACCGTCGTAGAGAACTGCTGAGCTGCTACATAGAGGGCAGTGCATCAAGTTCCTCCATAATCATTTCAGCTTGTCAATCGTTTCTCTCCCAAGAATCCTCGCAATCTCTTCGGACTTTAGCAGAGTTCTTATAGAGTTTTTCAGGTCAAAGCCATTGAACACGTCCAGGAAAGCACGCTGCAGATTTGGCTTGTCCTTCAAAATACTAATAATCGCATCCATCTTTCTGTCCTGAGAAACGCTTAAGGAAGAGTGGACCAAGCGTCCGATTTCGAATTCGCGACCGAACTCCTGCCTCCAGGTTTCCTCATACTCAAAAAGTCTCCCCTTGGAAACGTCATCATCAGTAACAGCGTCCACAGCCACTCGCCCAGCTATCTCTCCGCACCTATAAGAGTACTTTAGATGCTGCCCCGAAAACTGATAAATCTGCCCGGCTGCGCCGCCCACGGCAACAATTCCCTCGGCGCAGGTCTGAAAAAGCGGCCCTTCTAGAGGCAACTGTCCTCGGGATGAAGCGATTGGCACCGCGCTTGCGAGCTTTTTTATTGATTGCCTCCCGAGGAACTCATCAAGCGCCACATCCGGGTGTATCCTTAACCCCTGCACCCCGGCAACAGCAAAACCTTTTGCGAGCGGATAAGCCCAAGCGTACCCGCCGGGCGCCGAATAAGAATCGAAAAATATGTCCGCACCTCTGTCGCCACCGATGTTGGCCATCAGATACTCGTTGCTGAAAGCCAGAAGTTCGCTTTTCCATCGGTCTTTCAACACCTCTCGCAAGAATAAACTGGAAAAATCGCCGCGCGAACCGGTGGCATCGATTACCACTTCGCCCTCGATGTTTTCTGACCAGCCACCTGCCTCGATGTGAACGCCTCGCACCGATCCGCCGTCTGCCAAGAAACCTCTCACGGGAGAGTTCAGCCAGATATCGGCGCCACTCTCGGCAGCCTCCGCCGCGAGCAGCTTATCAAAATGAAATCTGTCGATTATGCGGCCCTTGCCATACTTTGTCTCCAAGTTTCCGTGCAGAGAATGCAGTCTAAATTCACTCAAACCAGCAACGGACGCTTCCTTGCCAAGTTTCTTTGCAAAGTCAGTGGGAACAATAACAGCCAACTGGGTACGGCCACCTATCTGTGCCTGCATCTCGAGGACGAGGACCTTGGCGCCCTCTGCGGCCGCGGCTCTAGCTGCGGCGAGACCCGCGGTCCCGGCTCCCGCCACGACGACGTCCCACTTCTCGCTCATCGTCACCATAACCAATTTTGTGGGAAGCCGTTTATAAAGGGGAAAAACCGGTCAAGCACATAGTTTTTTAGACTCATTGCTTCAGGTTTCAAATGTTTGCATGCGAAGAATTGCCGTCGCTTCTGGAAAAGGTGGAGTCGGCAGAACGACGATAGCCGCCAACTTAGGTATCGCCCTGGCAAGCCTCGGCAAGAGCACCATCGTCGTGGACGGCTCCCTGACGACGCCCAACCTGGCTATACTTTTCAAGCTGGAAAAGGCCGCACACACAATAAACGAAGTGCTTTCAGGAACGGGCTCGCTCAAAGACGTGCTCTACAACGGGCCGAGAGGGGTCAAGGTGGCCCCAGCGTCACTTTCCCTAGAGTGGATAAAGAGGACCCAGCCCGAGAAGCTCCCAGAGGTTCTGCGCGAATCGACGCTCAAGGCTGACTTCGTCATCATCGACGCCCCGGTTGGTATGGGTAGGGAAGCCGTGGCCGCAATAAGGTCGGCTCAGGAAACACTTCTGGTGGCGACGCCCGATATTACCTCAGTTTCGGATTGCATGAAATCCCGTCTGGTCGCGGAATTCCTCGGCTCGGCACCGCTCGGCATTGCGCTGAACCGGGTTCGGAAAGAGGAGTTCGAAATATCATCAAAGGAGATTGAAAGAATTACCAATCTTCCCATCTTGGTAGAGATTCCAGAGGACGACAAAATCAAGTTGGCTCTAAAAAACGGCACTCCATTGCTTGCTATGGATTCTAAAGCCAAAGCTTCCAAGGCAATAATTGCCCTGGCAAGCAAAATTGCCAAGAAAAAAGTCCAGTAAAATAGACCTCGACTTTATAATTTCAAAGAGAAAATAATAATGGGTGTCTTATTTGCGGCGTTTCAATCGTCGAGGTAAAGAGAGGAAGGGCAGTAAGAAAGCCGAAATGAAAGATTTCGAACCACTAGAAGAAGACTTGAACGTGGAAGCGGGAGCACAAGATGAACAGGCTTAGTTCTTCGAACGCTCTGGCGGAATCGTGAAACAAAGCATCCCTTGTTTTGGCTCATAAATATGGCCGGCTCGTTTTTCCGCGGCGAGTATCTCGTTTACCTCGCTGCGTTCGAGGCCAACCTTTTCTGCAAGGTCGATTACTTCCTCGATTTCGACCATCCCGCTCGGTTCCTTGCTCGCCAGTGCCCGCATGGCTCTGAGCACAAAATCCACTCGGGCCTCGTTACCTCTTAATATTAGTGACACGCGTTTCTTCGGCTGCGGGGGTGCGGCCTCGGCGGTGACGTAAGTGCTTATGTCTAAGTCCAAGTCGAAAGGCTTCCCGCAGATGGGACACTTAACCTGTATGCGCTGCCGCAAACTCTCACCACTCCTGAATTCTACGCCGCTCTTTTTAAGCTTGGCAAAGCAGGGGCAGCCTCTTTTGGTGACGACACGAAAGTTTACCTGTATATGAAATTTATAGACGACGGGATGCTTGGAAAGCTGACGCGGTGGCTGCGCCTGGCCGGACATGACGTCCTCTATGTGGGCGACCTGGAAGTTTCTCCTGAAAAACAGGACGATTTTCTCCTGAAGAGAGCAGCAATTGAGAAGAGGACGCTCCTCACGGCCGACCTAGAGCTGCACAAGCGCGCCATAAAGGCTGGTGTGGACAGCGTCCTCGTTCAGGGTAAGGACATCGTGTCACAATTGGTGGAGATATCTAAGAAGATAGAAAGGAAAATAGAAATATCTCCGGAAAATTCCAGATGTCCTGTTTGCAACGGGGTACTTGCGCCAATGGACAAATCAAAAGCGGAACGAGCAGTGCCAGAGAGTGTTTTAAAATCCAACAAAGAATTCTGGCGATGTAAAAAATGCGGCAAGTTCTATTGGCAAGGGGGGCACTGGAAGACCATAATTGAAATGGCGACCCAGTACAAAAGTAAGGTGGAGTGAGAAAGTGCTGACTTTGGAAGAAGGAACTCTGCTCGTCAAGATCGCCAGGAAGACAATCGAGGCTTATCTGCACAAAAGCGAGATGTTGGAGAGGCCCGAGGTACCGAAAAAAATGTTGGAACCACGAGGGGTCTTCGTAACGCTGACGAAAAAGGGCGAGTTGCGGGGATGCATCGGGCACCCCATAGCTACCATGCCCCTAATAGACGCTCTAATAGACTCAGCTATAAGCGCCGCCGCCCGCGACCCGCGTTTCCATGGATTAAGCCTCAAAGAGCTCGCAGAAGTGGAGATAGAGGTCAGCGTTTTGACCAAACCCGAGACCTTGAAAGTCAAACACCCGAAAGAGTACTCTAAAATCATCAAAATCGGCAAGGACGGACTGATAATAGAGTCCGGGCCATATGCTGGCCTGCTCCTGCCTCAGGTACCAGTGGAGTGGAACTGGGACGCCGAGGAGTTCCTCTCCAATGCCTGCATGAAGGCCGGACTGTCGCCCGACTGCTGGTTGGACAAGAGTGTCCGCGTACAAAGCTTCTCGGCGCAAGTCTTCAGCGAATCTGAACCCGAGGGAAGAGTAGAGGAGCGAAAACTGACTTCTAGATAGGCGCCGGGGGGGAGATTTGAACTCCCGATCTCCGTTGGAGAACCAGATCTCGAGTCTGGCGCGTTACCTGGCTGCGCTACCCCGGCTCAAACGACTTTCGTCTTTATTGAGTAAAATGGCTTTCGCGGCGTCCATCTCACATAAAGTCGGCGAGGCTCATTTGCTTCCTAGAGTCGCTCTCGAAAGTCGACCTTATGTCACGTTGCGTCATCTCCAAGCGTTGCCTGGTATATTCTGAAGACTCATAGTCCTTGGCGATTCTCATGGCAATCTGCATGTACTTCTCGACACCGCCGCGCGTTACCGTTAGCACCAGTTTTCCATTACACTTGGAACAGGTGCCGCTGAGAGGAACCCGGCGATAAATTTGGTTGCAGCCAGTGCATCTGAAGCTCTGGCTGGCAAAGGTTCTGATGTTGCCCTTGAGGTCGGGGATGAAGTGATGCTCGATGAGCCTCTCGGCGACGTCGCATGCGTCAACCGCCCGAATTCTCTTCGCCAAGCTAAGCTGGGCTTCGGTTTTCTCCTCCATAGTCTCCAAGGTCTTGTAGCGGCTTTCGTGGATGCCGGCGGCAATATCCCAGGTGTCGAAGGAAAAGTCCAAGCCTTTGTACTGCGACTCTGTCCCCAACCTTCGTTCGACCGTTTCTATCACCTTGGCGAACTCGCCAGGTGGGGCGTAGCGCTGCGTCCCCTCGTAGAACTCCAAGGGGTATCTCGTCTCGATGTCCATATTGTGAGCCTCCTTATCAATCTCGGTCGGGTTGATACGGGTGCTTAGAATAAGTGGGGCGTCCATGGTGCCGCCGCGCTTCGACGGCAGGAAGCGTTTGCTGAAGTTAAGCAGAGCGTCGAGCAGCAGCATGACGCAGTCCTCATCGCCATCACAGTCGCGCCTTTTGGCAGCGTGAAAGTATGGGTGGGCGTAACCCACCGTCGCCCCGGTAAAGCCGATTATTCTCCCGACCACCCCCACCGAGGTGTGCGGGGCTAGGCCGATAACCAAGTGGCCCACGAGATCGGAAACCCGATTGGCATTGTAGTAGGGTTTCAGGCCGTAGTGTTTCTGCAGGAGGTCGTCAATGAACTTGGTGGCCCGCAACATGTAGTCCGCTCCTGAGTTTGAAATCAGCAGGTCTTGAACCTTCAGCTCCACTATTTGGTCGTCACGCTCGAGCGGGGCGCCGAACTTGTCCTCGGCATAACCGAGTTCGCGCAGCCGCTCAACTGAGGTTCCGATTTCGCACGGCAGAAAGTGGGTAAGTGGAACGTCGGTCGCGTCGAATCTGATTGTTCCGTCTTTGAAGACCTCGACGCCGTGCTTGGCCCTCAATATACCCTTCTCGATAGGCTCGGGAATCTTATATTCACTCATCATACCGATGACTCCCTTGACCAGTTCGGGTGGCTTCTCTTGGATATTCTCCGCAGCCGCGTCGAGCATGGACTTCAAGTCTATCGACCTCTTGGCAAAGTATTCGGCCCGAGACTTGCAAGTCGAACAGGTCTCGCCCTGAATTACGCGCCGGCACTTGGGGCAGCTCTTCACGAACTCGGCCACTCCGCCGCACTTTTGGCACGTCCGCGTGAAACCTATCTCGCCGCACTTTGTGCACTTAAGCGTGGAAAGGTCGACAAAGGTCTCACCAGTTTTTTCCGCGGCTTTGATCAGACTGCGCGTCATGCCGCCACGCAGCCCTACTGGGAAGAGCATGTGAACGGAAGGCTTCATTCTCCTAGGGTCGGCCTTTTCGGGCCTGCCCATCCTTCCACCGATGCGCGTCGGACCCTCCCTCCTGACTTTGAATCCGGCCAGGGTTGAGACTATTTCCATGACGTCCTTGAGCTGGCTTTCCCTGAGGGTCTTTTCGAACTTGTTCTTGGTCAAACGTTGCCCTTCAAGAAGTCCTAAGGATCTGCAGAGAGGCAGTGCATGTTCCTCTAAGATAACTTGTGAATCTCTCACTCGGTGAGGCACGCCCATCTCCTCCAAGACCCTCTTCGGAATAGTGTCGAACGTCAACTGCAGCTGCCTGAGGATGCCACCCTCGAAGGTCGGTTTGCCATTAATCAGCCAGTTGCACAGCTCCTGCAGCTCCTCGATTTTGAGTTCTGAATAGCTGTAGGTGTAAGCTGGATGGAGCGGAATATCGAGCTCCTCGGAGATTTTCACCGCCATAGCTGGTGATGGGTGCGGGTAGGGTTTCGACAAGTACTGAGTCAATTCCTCGCTGAACTTCTTATCCTTCAGCGCCAGTTGCACCTCCTGAGACCACCACTCTTCACAATAGCCCGACGGCATCAACGGGTGATTATTCTCCAGAAACTCGCCGAACCCGACAAGTATGTCGCCGAGGAAAAGTATTTCCTCGACATTGGATCTCAGCTCGAGAGCCTGTTCAAGGGTGCCCACTTCGACGACCGAACCATCCTTAAGCTTGACAATCGGGCCTTTGATGCAGTCAACCGGTGTAACCGCGCCGCCTTTGCCTGGCCTCTCCGTCTTCAGCTGAGTACCAGCCACCAAAAAGTCGTCGCATATCGCCATGGTCGCTGGATGAATGCCCACGGCGGCTATTCCGGTATTTCTTGCCCGACCGTAGCGGAGGCGGAACCCGCCTTCGCGACCCTTGTGTCCTTCAGTCCCGGGATGTGAGAAGACAGGTCTGCCAGCTATGACCTCGCCAAGGTATTTCTCCCCTTTCGGGAAAGACGGCCCCTTTTCCTCTTTAGAGGCTGCCTTGGCTACGATGCCGGAGAGCCAAGACCAACCGTCAATATTGAGCTTCTTGACGTATTTCATTATCTTGGGCGCCTTTTGCAAAACGCCCTCAACCATAGCAAGAACAGCTCCGCCTCTGACCATGTTGTGCCCGATGCGTTCGAGGTCGCGAAACGCCATCACTGCGGCCTCCCTGCCAGAAGGGTCGCCCGTCACCTCAACAGGTATGTTCTGCACGGCTAGTCTGACGTCGTCGGGCGGAGGCGTATACTGCTCGCGCCCTACGTTCGTCCGATAGATTTCGACTTCCTCAACGAATCTCTCAATCTCCCTCTCGTTAGCCTTATACGGGCTCAAATAGAGCCGGCGGCGGACGAAATCTCCTGCGAGCACGGCAAGCGCCGCCGCGGTCCCTCCCGCCGCCCTAATAGGACTGGCGAAGTAAAGAGCCAGGTATTGGGTGCCGTCGAAGTTGTTCTTTATCTTGACCTCTGTGATGCCCTCTATCGGCGCGACTACCACACCTTCGGTGATTACGGAGAGCGCGGTGCGGACGGCCTGCTGAGCCACCGCCTCGTCGCTGGCCTTGCCAAACTTTCCATCGACAATCATCTCCGCAATCTTGAGCGCGACCTCCTCGCGGGGCATCTGCTTCTCTAGGTCCCTAATCACCTCTGCCACGCCTTCGGGACCGACAAGTTTCTCGACACGACTGGCTAGGTCTCCTGCTCGTGGAATTTCCGGTTCAATTTCTGGATCCTTCCCCTGCGACCTAGCCTCCCTAGCGACTTTGTAAATCTCCTCCGTCTTTTTGTCCAGCTCCTCAAAATAAGCTGCCATGGGAAGATCAATACCTTTCAATTCATTACCTCCATCAAGCTATCGACGATAAAATCAGGGGAGTTACTGCAGCTGCGCAATTTTTTAACGTCTTCTGGCCGTGTAACTCCACTCAGCACTAGTATCGTCATCAGGCCTGCCCTTTTCCCAGCCTTGATGTCGGTCTCTATCTGGTCGCCGATTATCGCCGTCTCTTTCGGCTTTTTTCCTATGGCTTTCAGGGAGAATCTAATCGTACGAGGGGAAGGTTTGCCTATCAGCACGTCCGGCTTTCGCCCGGAGCTCCTCTCTAAGGCCGCGATTATTGAACCCGCCCCTGGAGACAGCCCGTTCTCGGTGGGGTAGACTACGTCAGGATTTGTCGCTATGAATTCGGCCCCAGACAAAATCGCTTGGAGTCCGCACCTTAGCTTTTCATACGTCAGGGATTGGTCGATGCCAACGACCAGATAAGTCGCTTTCTCAGGTGGCGCTATCTCCAATCCCGCGTCTCGAATTTCTCCAACCAGGCCTTCACCACCTATAACAAAGACTTTGGCTTCAGGGTTTCTTTTCCTTACGTAGTCGGCTGCGACTTGGCCAGATGTGATCACGTCGCCTTCAACAGCCGATATGCCCATGCGCGCCAGTTTTTTCAGATAGGTCGGCCGAGAACATTCAGAGTTGTTCGTCAGAAAGATGACCTTTTTTCCCGAGCGGCGCAGGAAATCAACTGCCTTGGCGGCCCCTTTGATTGGCTTATCGCCGCAGTAGAGGACGCCGTCCATGTCCAAGATGACCACGGAAATGCCCTTCAGCGCTGTATGAATTTTAGACAAATCTTTCCACCGCCACATCGTGAGTTTGCAAGTCGACTATGGGTACAATACCAGGCGTCGGTTTCACCCCGAGCTGTCTCATAAAGTTTGTCATGTCCTGAAAAGTGCCTGAGTTTATGACTTCAACGTCACGATAACGTTCATGTCCCCAAATGTGCAGATGGCCACAGTGTAAAATATCCGGGATGTTATCGATGACCAAGTAGTCGTTCTTTTCCGGGGATATCGCGGTACGTCCGCCGTAAATTGGTGCCAGATGTCGTTTCTTCAATAGCTTCACCATAGGTGGGGTGGATTGTTCGCGATTGAGCCCCGGGATGCTGGAGATGATGTCGTCGAAGCTTCTTCCATGGTAGACAAGGAACTCGACGTCGTGGAGGGTCAGACGTGCTGGATTCCCAACCATCAAACAATTCAGGTCGTAGAGGCCACCAGCGATATCCCTGTGTATCGCTGGCTGGGGTTCAGCCGGACGCACCGCGTCGTGATTTCCAGGCGCGATTATTATCTTAATATAGTCGGGCACCTGCGAAAGGATTTTCGCCGCTGCGTCGTACTGTTTGAAGATGTCCTTTATCAAAAGCTCCTCTTCTTGGTAGGGGTAAACCCCAATGCCGTCGACAGTGTCGCCAGCGATTACAATGTACTTGATTTTACCAGCCAACTCTTCCTTGCTCCCGTACTCGCCACGAAGCCATTTTACGAATCTGACGAAGGCATCCTCGCAGTATTTGGCGCTACCGATGTGCAAATCCGACAGCAGAGCGGCGCAAACGGGTTCTTCGGCCCGGTGTATCTCATGCCTTATGGGCAAATCTGGCCAGATAATGTCCTTTACGAAAATACGAGGTGTCCTACCGCCGACCCGCAAGGAACCAACGATTCCAACCACTTCATCGTTGTTTACCTCTCCGGCTTTCTTGAGAAGGTCCTTGTTGCCACTGAACACGAAAGCGGAAGTCGTGCCGGAAAGATCTTCCAGTTCAATCATGACATTGCCGGCTGAGGACTCTCTTTTCTCCCGGACCAAGCCTACAACCTTCACCATCTGCTTGTCAAGCATGTTCCGCAGGCTACTCATCGCAATCGCGTCGTTGAGGTCCAAGCGCTTCTTCAGCATTGAGCTCAGACGCTCGTATCTATCCCTGAAAAGTTCCACGAAATTTGAAAGCTCGCCCTCGCTATAGCTTTGGCTGGTGACATCCTTGAGAACTTTGATCTTAGATTCGTACTCGGCGGCTATGGGCTTGAATTTCTTTTGGGAGAGGCCCATCGGTCGCTTCTCTTCGACAACTGGTTTGGAAACCTCGAGCCGCTCAGGTTGCTTGATTATCTGCCGAGGGACCACCTCTTGCGGCATGGTTGGGCCGCCCTCCAGTATTCCTGAGACCATTTCGCCAGTTATCAAGAAGGCCTTGTTGCCCGACTCTTTCAAGGCGGAAAGCACCCTCTCCGCAGAGCCTTCGGCGTCCTTGCTGCTGCGCAGCTTTTCCAGCGCTTCTTCGGTAAGCTGCAAATCTGCCTCGATGAATTTGCGGACAAGGGCGCCTTCGTCCATAGTCAATCGCCTAGACGAGTGTCATCTGCCGGGACAATTTCAGAATGTCGATAGTCACTGTCTGCTCATCGTGGATAGCTGCCATCGCTTGAATCGGGTGAATGTTCAATTTGATTTCCTTAGTTCTACCCTGTCGGCCTTTGCTGATTATTTTGGCGCTGATGACGCCGAGCATGTCCAGCTCCGATATCAAGTCACCAACTCGGCGTTGAGTCAAGATGTCTAGACTTGCTTGCTCGCACATGTCGCGGTAAACCGAATAGACCTCGCCGCTCACGATTGTGCGTGGCGATCGTTCCATTAGAGCCACCACGCTGTAAAGGACCAATTTTGACTGCGTCGGCAGCGTTTTTATTACCTCGACCATCTTGTCCTGTTCTATCTTTTCATAGGCTCGCCTAACGTGCTCGACGGATACCCTTTCTTCGCTCTGGCGTTCCGCCAGTTCTCCTGCGACTCTAAGGAGATCCAGTGCCCGGCGGGCGTCACCGTGCTCTCTTGCCGCGTGAGCCGCGCAAAGCGAGATGACGCCATCTCTGACAGCATCTTCGATGAAGCTAATCCTGGCCCGTTTCTCAAGGATGTCCTTAAGCTGAAGGGCGTTGTAAGGAGGGAAGACTAGTTCTTCCTCGCTCAAGCTGCTCCTAACACGCGGATCGAGATAGTTCATAAAGTTAAGGTCGTTAGAAATCCCGATGATAGTAACTTTGGAGTTCTTCAAGTCCGAGTTCATCCGCGTCAGATTGTAAAGAACCTCGTCTCCGCTTTTTAGAACCAGTTTGTCAATCTCGTCCAAGACTATAACTACCAGCTGCTTGTCGACGTCGACGGCTCGGAAAAATGCCCGGTATACCTCGTCCGTCGGCCAGCCAGTCATGGGCACGTTTGAGGGAAATTCTCTGGCGTCTTTGTCATGTCGGAGTTTCTCCAGAAAAGTGTTCGCCAGTGTAGCCAAGATGCGGTACTTTGTGTTGACCTCTTCGCAGTTCATGTAGACTAGCCTAACCTTGAGTGGTGCCTTGTTGCTGACAAGTTCCAACTCACGAGTGACATACTTGACACTGGCCGTCTTTCCTGTGCCAGTCTTGCCGTAGATCAAGATGTTCGACGGCGTCTCCCCTCTCAGCGGCGCCGCGAGTATCCGGGCAAGTTGGTGGATTTGACTATCCCTGTGAGGCAGCTCCTCCGGTGTGTAGCTCGGCCTCAGGTACTCCCTGTTTTTGAATATCGGCTTTGCTTCCAGCAACATGCTGAACAGCCCTTCCTTTCTCATTTTTACCTACCTCCTCCTCTCTAAACTCGAAAAACTCTCTTAGCCTCCTACTCCAATTCTCCACCGTCTCGGTAACGGTGTTCGCCAAGAAGCGTTCCTCAGGCGTCAATCCAGGCGGCGCTTCAGGCGAGAGCGCTGATTTTATGAGCTTCGGCATCCGCATCTCCAGCAGCGAAAAAGTCTGCTCCATCAGCTCTTTCGCCTCCTCCTTTTTTCCCTCGTGCAAGAAAGCCGAAACACCGTGAGCGATTGAATTGTAAAAACTTTCGTGAAGCGGGACTAGCTCTAAACTCCGTTCCTCTGCGAGGACGAGTTTCTTGACTTCAGTAGCAGTTATGGGTTGAAAGATTTCCACTATACCTTGATCTTTCAGTACCATGGCGTCCCATATCCAAAGATTGGCCTCATCCCCGTTGGATAGGGGCCCCAGCTTCCGCTTGACGAGCTGAACTTCGGGTAGGTCCTTTAGCAAATGGACGCGTTGTTTCATCACTTCACCGCCCGACTGACCATCCCTTGCTTGGGTTCGTAGAGATGGCCTCTCTTCTTCTCTTCCGCTATTGCGAAATCGACGAAGCGCTCGTCAATCTTTTCGGCGCCGGCTAGCTGCTTGATTTGCTCCAGAGGAGCCGCGCCGCCGTATTTGTCCTCCAGCTCCTCAATTATCTGCATCAAACGCAGGTGCTTGTCGCGCTGGGACCGTGGTATCCCAGTCATGATCAAATCCACGTCGACCTTGCCCTTCTCGACGTCGTAGCCTGCGTCCCTGAGCGAAGTCTTTATAAGCGAAATGGCACGATTGGCATCTTCAATGGACACTCGATCACTCAATCTCAACCGAGCGTTGGCCTTAGCCAGGCGGATGATTGCTTCAAGCTGCCTCACCGTTATCGGGAGCGGGTCACCTGCATCGGCTGCTGACTTTCTCCAGTCCACGAAAAAGTCCTCTATCGCTTTCTGTGCCTCCTTGGCCTCAAGTTTGGGTTCGACATGCTTACGCGCATAGATTATGATTTTGCGAAGGAATTCTGGGTCGAATGGGGCCTTTAGTGCCCTACCAGGAGAAGTGTACAGCTGCAAAACGTGCTGTGCAACCGACCTGTCGTAATCCGTACGAGGTTCGTCCCTCATTATGAAAACCAGATCAAATCTAGAAAGTATGACGGGGTCCAGCGCGAGTTGTCTGAGCGCGGCTTCTTCCTTGTTAAATCGTCCCAGCCGCGGGTTGGCTGCGGCCAAGACCGCCGCTCTGGTGTTGAGTGTCGCCATGATACCTGCTTTGGCTACGCTGATGGTTTGCTGCTCCATAGACTCCAAGATAGCGGATCTGTCCTCGTCTCTCATCTTCTCGAACTCGTCTATACAAGCCATGCCACCGTCAGCAATCACCAGCGCACCGGCCTCAAGTGTCCACCCGCCGCTAATCTCATCCCTAACGGCTGCGGCAGTGATACCGGCACCAGTACTTTTCATGCCTGAAGTGTAAACCCCACGAGGGGCAACGTTTGACACCCACTTTAACATTTGGCTCTTGGCGGTGCCGGGGTCGCCAGTCAATAAAATGTGAGTGTCGCCACGAAGCCTAGTCCCGTCCGACAGTGTGACCGCGTTGCATCCGAAGAGCTGTAAAGCAACCGCTTCCTTAAGGGCTTCGTGACCGTGGACGGCAGGGGCGATGGACTGGATTATGCTCGTCCTGAGCCATGCATCCTCTTTGCTCAGTTCCTTTATCTTGGCCTCGTCTTCGGGCGTGAGCTCCGTCTCTTCGACGCCCTTTTGCATGACCTCTATGTGGCTGACGAACAGTATCTTGCGGAAGGTAGTCTTGCGCTCCCGATGCTGTTTCTCCTGAAAAACTCGGAGCGCTCCAGTTATAATCACGTGGTTACCAGGCGTGGCCTTGTCGACAAAATCGTCCCGGACTACGCAATCCAGTCTACGCGGCATCCTCCCGCCTCGCAGCCTCTCCGGCGGCTCCTGTAACTGTATGCTCTGCCAGTCTCGGAATACTGTGTTTTCGATGACAAGATCAAAAGGCCCTTTTTTACCACAGTTTGGGTTCTCGCAAAAAAGCGGCTCTCGGAAAATTTCCCCAGTCTGAGGCACTCGATTCTCTTCTCCGCATCTCCGGCACTTGAAAACCGCCTCTTTTGCCTCAGGTTTCACCTCTCCGGCGCGGGTCATCACTCCCTCAACCTGAATGAACTTACTAACGTGCTCTGCGTGGATACCTCGAATTTCAACTATTTTGTCTGCTCCCTTCACTCTCAGGCGAAAACCCGGTATCTTTGTGATATTTCCGAGTATTTCGTCTGCGGCCGCAAAAAATACTACGGGAGCGTCCAGAAGATTCTCAGTGAGCGCCTTGTCAAACTCTAGGAGCTTCTCGAATTCGACTATTAGAGACTTTGAGCCGGAGGTGGTAATCTTACGCAACTCTTTTTGTATCTCCTTTCCACGCAGGAAATCCCCTAGTTTATCGTTTAGACTAGCCTCCATAGGTCCACCTCAAATCACGGCAAAACCCTAAAGTGTCAGGTGTATATTTAGTTGATGCGGTGTAAATTTTGAACTTCTTTTTTAAAAAATGTAAAAAATTTATATGTGACTTACAAGTTGAGTGTGTAATTTTTTTCATGATCGGCGACAAAACCCATCCGGATGTATTGGGCATATTCTCAGCCAGATTAACCAATGAAGGCATAATTAGGACCCAATAGATAATCTAACGACGATTTTTTCGCCACATATGGGGAGGGGTCGCCGAAAGTAATCCCAATTGAGTTATTCGGCGGTTTTAAAGTCTTTTCCAAGAAAAAGCTTTATAGCACATTTTTTCGTGGAAACTCCCCTTTAACTTCTTTTTTCGAGTGGAAACACAAGAAAACAGTGGAAACATAGGTATGAAGCTTCAGAATATATCTTAACTCTTAATTTAAAATTATAAATTAGGCCAGAAACGTCCGTTTACCTTATTTTTATGTACTCGTATGCCTCAGTGGCCGACTCAAAACAATAGTGAACGCGCTGAAAATCCTTCCTAAAGTCCGCAATTTCACGAGCTAGAAGCCTTGAATCCTCATTATCTATGACTATTCTCTTGATGAACTCGGCTATGCTTTTCATCTCTCCTTCTTTCATGCCAAGTCGGGTGACCTCTGAAGACCCGAGCCTTATACCGCCAGGATTCTTGTAATGGCGCCCTTCGCGAGGATCCCAAGGTAACAAATTCCTATTCAAGACGATGTTCGCGTCCTCGAGCTTTTTCTCCAAAGTGCCACCGTCACCATGTTTCGTGATGTCGACGACGACCGTGTGTGATGCAGTGAATCCCAGGTCGGGGCACAACACCGCCAGACCCTGATCGTAAAGTGCCTTGCCAAGAGTTTTTGCGTTCTTCACTATCTGAGCGGTGTAGTCCCTACCGTATTCGAGCATTTCCACAAGCGCGACGGCCAAGGCTGCGACCGAGTGAAGGTGATGATTGCTGACAAGGCCGGGAAAAACCGCCTTGTTGATGGTTTCGGAGAGTTCCTTTGTGCACAAGATCATGCCGTGCTGAGGCCCAGGAAGAGTTTTGTGGGTACTGCAGGTCATGACCTCTGCACCCTCTCGAAGAGGGTCTTGGAACTGTCCCCCGGCTATCAAACCGGAAACATGAGCGGCGTCGTACATGACATGTGCGCCATTCTCCTTCGCCACCTTGCTAAGTTCTTTGACGGGGTGAGGGAAAAGGAAGAGGCTGCCGCCGAGTGTTAGCAGCTTCGGTTTGATCTCGGCTATTTTAGCCATTGCCACTTCCGTGTCTATGTTCATGTGTTTCTCGTCCAAAGGTAGGTATTCCACCTCAAGACCGTGAACAGCGCCAGCGCTACCGCCGAACTTCTTTTTGGCCATACTGATATGACCACCAGAAGCCACGGACAGACACATCATCGTGTCGCCCGGGTCGGTGAGGGCAGTAAAAGCCGCGAGGTTAGCGGTTAGGCCCGAAACCGGCTGAACGTTGGCATGCTCAGCCTTGAAAAGCTCACGGGCTAGATCCATAGCGATGACTTCGACCTGGTCTATGTATTTACAGCCGGCATAAACCCGTTCTCCCGGCCAGCCTTCGGCGTATCTATGCTGGAAGTCACAAATCGAAGCCTCGCGGACGGCAGGGCTCGTCACGTTTTCGCTGGCGATCAGTGGTATGACTGTCTTGAACCAATCGTGGTGCTTTTGCAAAAGGTCCATCGTCCGTTTGTAAGCTTCCAGTGGTTTCATCCAATCCGCCTTAACAGGTCTTTATCATTCTACTTGCATATAAAAGTCTGCTGAAAATTATTCCTAATTATTTTCAACGATTTAAAGGTCGTTATTTTTGTCACTGAAAGGAGAGTAAAGGTTTGGTGAACTTACCTTTTGGCTTGTCAAATACCTCTCCGCGCTCTGAAACGATCTCCCCACGGACGATGGTGTAAGCAGGCATTCCTTTAATCTTGAAACCCTCTAAAGGCGTGATCTTCTGTATACTGTGAAGTTTGTCCGCCCGTACAGTGTTTTCTGCTTTCATATCGACAATAGTAAAGTCCGCGTCAGAGCCGACCGCAATGACTCCTTTCTTCGGATAAAGATTGAATATTCTCGCTGGGTTCTCAGCGCCCATCTCCACAAGCCTGGTCAGCTTAATCAATCCCTTGTTGACCAGCGTCAGCATCGCCGGAACCATCGTTTCAACGCCTATGCAACCAGAAGACGCTTCCCAAATGCTCCCTTTGGTCTTCTCCTCGACAGAATGCGGTGCATGGTCCGAGCCGACGGTGTCAATCGTCCCGTCATTGACCGCCTCCAGAAGCTTCTGCACTATTGCTCTGTTTCTGACCGGCGGGTTTATTTTCAAAACAGTGCCTTTCGTCTTCATGTCTTCCTCGTCAAAAACGAGGTATTGAGGGCAGGTCTCAGCAGTTATTTTCGCGTCAGTCGCCTTAACAGTCTTTACCAAATCGGTGCCGCAACTCGTGTGGACTAGATGAACTTTGTTGCCAGCTCGGGAAGCGAAAAGCGCGAGCATTATTATGCCCTCCTCTTCGGCGATCGGCGGCCGGGACCAGCAATGAGCTATGGGCTCTTTTGTAGTCGCCTTGAGCTTGTCAACGTAATACTGATTCACGTTCTTGTCTTCGGCGTGCACGGAAACAGTCAGCCCCAGCCTGGCTAATTCCTTAAAAGACTCGAAAACGAAACCGTTACTCGGCCTTGGGACACCGCCAGTGACCTCAGCCAGTAAGAGCTTGAAGCCAATAGCGCCGGCTCTGGCCATGCCAGCGAACTCCCCAATATTGTCCTCGACGACTATGCCATAGAGGCAAAAGTCGACATGGGCCTTATTTTTTAGGAGTGAGGCCTTGTCTAATAGTATCTTTTCGTTGGTAACCAGGGGCAGGGTGTTGGGCATCTCCATTATCGTGGTGACGCCGCCAGCTGCCGCGGCGCTCGTGCCTGTGACGAAATTTTCCTTGTAAGTCATCCCTGGTTCCCTCATGTGAACATGAGCATCGACAAAGCCGGGTAGTATGTGGAGTCCATTGAGATCCAGAATCTTTTCCGCGCTCGGCATTGAAGCGGCCGAGCCGACGGCCACTATCTTCCCGTCATCCACGGCTATGGCGGCCTTGTACTCGCCAGCTGGGAAAACAATTGTGCCGTGGTTCAGTAGTAAATCAACGGGCAAGAGACCACCATAAGACTAAGTGGGGATTTTGAGCCCCATCACCGCCGACAGCAGCGCCATCCTAACATATATGCCGTTGCGGGCCTGCTCGAAGTACTTGGCCTGAGGCATTGAGTCAACATCCGTGGTAATCTCGTCGACTCTGGGCAGCGGGTGCATGACAATGGGAATCTTCTTCAGCTTCTTCAGCAGTGGCGGGTTGATTATGTAGCTACCTTTCATTCTTTCATACTCCTTTGGGTCGGCAAACCGCTCCCTCTGCACTCGTGTTACGTAGAGAACGTCAATCTCGTCTTCCACGTCCTCAACAGAATTATAGGATTCAAAGTCGATTTTACCTTTTATCGTTTCTAGAACCTCGGGCCTAATCTGGAGCTCCGAAGGGGCGACGCAATAGAGCTTGACGCCCTTGAACATCGTGAGAGCATAGCTCAAGCTGCTCAAAGTCCTACCGTGCTTCAAATCTCCGGCCAGAGCCACTCTCAGGCCGTCGATTTTGCCGAATATTTTGAACATTGTATACAGGTCAGTCAGAGCTTGGGTTGGATGCTCATGAGTGCCGTCACCGCCGTTTATGACCGGATGCTTGGATACTTCTGCCGCAATCTTGGCGGAGCCCTCTACCTTGTGCCTCATGATAATCACGTCCGGATCGTAGCCGTCAAGCATTGTTATGGTGTCCTCAAAACTTTCTCCTTTCATTAGGGCCGAAGCCTCTATGCTGCCGAAGTCCAAGACCTTGCCACCCAGCTTCAGCATTGCGCCAGTGAAGCTGAGCCTAGTCCTGGTCGAAGGCTCCAAAAACATCGTTATGGCCATCTTGTCTTGAGCTATTCTCAAGGTCTTTGCTTTTTCACAAATTTGCGCTTCCTTGAAGAGACGCAAAAAATCCTCTTTCCCAAAATCGAAGGCGGAAAGTATGTCTTTGCCTTGCATGTATCCACATTTTATCACACGGATTTATTCCTTATTTAGCCTTCCCACTTACGGGACTCATTAAACTCAGAGATCGGCACTGTTCAACGCGTTTTTTTAATATAAGTAAAATTTTAGAAATAGTTTAGCTTAGAAATATGAGCCAAATTCTCTATTTTTATTCGGTTCGTGCTTATAAGCCATATCCCAAAACATGTACTCGAATTCTATGTCCCGCCTAAAGTTGGACTCTAGAATTTTCAGCATCGCAGGGCTCGCTTCTTCCGCAGCCTTATTCAATGCATCTTTCATAGCCTTGATACCTGGGGCCAGGGATTTAATCTCGTAATCAAATATGTATTTATCAGTGGCTTCTTTGTCAATTCCGTAATGCTCATTTAGCGCCTTTGCGAAAATTTTTCCGCATGAAAGACCACCTATATCTACAGAGGCATAAGTCCATGGGCAAGATATAAATGAGGCCAAGGCCACTCCAGCAGGTTTGGTCGCGAACTCCTTATACATGAAGTCTGTATATGCCCGCGTAGCGGGAAGCGGGAAATCGGAATCTTCAAGTATGGATTTGATTTCTCCGATTGGAACGCCTGCAGCTACTGCAAGTTTTCCAAAACTATATTCCGATAGCTCGAGTGGGGCTATTTGTGTAAGTCCCAGCATTATTCTTCTTTCAGAATCGGTCGCTGCTCGAGCAGCCCCAACTGAAGCTGCGGCTCTGACCTCAGATATGTAGTACTGGTTTTGCTTGGCAAAAACCAAGAATTTTTCCAGAGGCAATTTACCTTTTTCAATCTCAACAAGGAAGGGGTGATTAGCAATTTTTTCGTAAAGTGGTTCGTATTTTTCTTTCAGTCGGTCCACAAAAGTTATTTTATTCTCCCACTCTTCAACCAAGATTTTTCGAACACTCAAATATTCGTCCATACAGTGAAGAATTAAGCATTCGTGAATATAAAATACTATTCGAAGTTTTTCAAAAAGTTAAAATAATTTTTCAACAATCACAATCTGATGAGTGCTGAACCGAAGAGTTTATTAAAAACAAAATGATGAAAAAATCGGGTTGAAAGATATAAATACAGCATCATGAGTGTTAGTGTGGTTCTAATGGAAGAAAAAAACATGCCAAAAGTTTTGTTCACGAACGAGAGTAAATGCTTAGGCTGCAGGTCCTGTGAGCTAGCCTGTTCCTTCTACCACTACCAAGAAAAAAATCCGGCTCGAGCTTTGCTCAAAATAGTCAAGATAGAGGACAAGTTCAAGGATGTTCCTGTGATATGTAGGCACTGCAAAAAAGCCCCATGTCTAGAGGCTTGCCCAGTTGGAGCCATTGAACGCGACAAAATCACTGACGCGGTAAAAATCAACCAAGAAAAATGCATCGGTTGCCGAGTCTGCGTGGACGCGTGCCCCTTTTCGATAATAGTGGTCGACCCAAAAACGAACAACGTAGCCAAATGTGACCTTTGCGACGGAGATCCTAGGTGCGCCAAAGTCTGCCCGGTCAAAGCGGTTTTCTTCGCACGTGCCGACATTGGACCCAAAATCTTGATGCGGTCAAAAATGGACAAGACCAAGAAGCCTTAATTTGAGGTGAATGAGATGGAAGCAAAAGATAAAGAAAAGATATTCGGCTGGGCTGGCGTAATCTTAAGGGTTGATTTAGATAGGGAAAAAATCATAAAGCAACCGCTTCCAAAGGAACTGGCCCTAGGCTTTATCGGCGGCGCTGGCATCAACGCCAAAATCCTATATGATGAAGTGGGGCCAGAAGTTGATCCACTGGGTCCAGATAACAGGCTGATATACGGGACTGGTCCGCTGACCGGAACCATGGCGCCAGCGAGCTGCAGATATGAGGTAACAGCAAAGGGACCTTTCACTTTTGCATACGCAGACAGTAGCTCTGGAGGCCAATTCGCCCCAGAGCTAAAATTTGCTGGTTACGATCACATAGTTTTTCAAGGTAGAGCAAAAAAACCAGTCTACCTGTGGATTGACGACGATACAGTCGAACTTCGCGATGCCAGCAAGATCTGGGGCAAAGACGTCTTCGTGTCCGATGAGATGCTGAAGGAGGAAGCTGGCGACCCAGACATCAAAACCTCAATGATCGGCCCAGGCGGTGAGAACCTCATTAGAGATGCGGCAATAATGAACGACCGAACAAGGGCCTGCGGCTGGGGTGGCATGGGCGCGGTGATGGGCTCCAAGAACGTCAAGGCCATAGCAGTCCGAGGGACAAAAGGGGTCCAAGTGGCGCATCCAGAAAAAATAGAAGAGCTGGCCAAAAGATGCACCGACCTTGTGGTAAACTCCTCAAAGTACAAATTTTACAGCTACTACGGGAAGCCTTGGCTCACCTGGCTGAGAAACGAAAAACAAAAATCCAATCCGACCATGAACTTTAAGCTTCCTCGAGTTCCCCCATCAGAGTTCCCGAAAGTTGACCATGAAGAGTTCATGAAACACGTGGTGAAATGGAAGTCCTGTTTCAATTGTCCTTTACACTGCGCCCACGTGGTAAAGGGCCTGGCCGGGCCTTTCAAGGACTTGGTGGGCGAGGGCTACGAATACGACCAGATGATAGACGGCTACATGATGGGGATATATGATCTGAACTTTGTGCTAAAGTGGACCATAGAGACTAACCGGCTCGGCGTGGACTGCGACGGGCCTGCATATGCCATCGCCTGGGCAATGGATCTTTGGGAGCGCGGATTGATTAACGAGAAAGACACTGGCGGGATAAAATTGGAGTGGGGCAACCAGGAAGCCGCCTTGGCAATGCTGAACAAGCTGGTTTATCGTCAAGACATAGGTGATCTCTTGGCCGAGGGCACCCGGGTGGCCTCTCAAAAATTCGGAAAGGGAACAGAGAAATTCGCCATGCACTCAAAGGGCGCAAGGATAGAGATCGACCCCAGGACAGGCTGGGGCACGGCCCTGGCTCACGCCACCTCGACCAGAGGAGCCGACCATCTCAAAGGTATGCCACTGAGCAATGCCTATGGAAAGTGGGCGGGCATCGAGTATAATTTCGCGGACGATGTCTCGACGGAGAACAAGCCCGAAGCAGTGATTTTCTTTGAAAACATGAACGCAGTCATAGACTCGCTGGGGATTTGTAAAAACCTCACCTGGCAGCAAAGCGAGGACAGTTTTGGGCCGTCAGAGTTCGCCGAATGGATGACCGCAGTCACGGGACACGAGTTCACCACCAAAGGTGTCATGAAGATTGGCGAGAGAATATACAACGTGGAAAGAGCGTTCAACGCAAAGTGCGGAGTGACCAGAAAGGACGACACCTTCCCAGACAAGTTCTTCAATGAAACCATCGAAACAAAAATAGGAAAACTAGATAGGGAGAAGTTCGAAAAGCTAAAGGACCGATACTATCAGCTAAGGGGCTGGGAAGTGGCAACTGGAAACCCGACAAGCTCCAAGCTGAAAGAACTAGGCCTAGAAGATATCGCGAAGGACTTAAAAGATAGAAAAATTATTGCGTAGTGGTAAAATATGATAATCGACATTCATGCAGAAATCGTCACGAAAAGTTACCTAAAGAAGCTGCTAAAATTTAGAGACGTCCCAAGGATGGAAGAGAGAAACGGCAGTTATGTTCTTTTCTACAGTGAGGGACAGGCTTACCCTGTAGACAAGAGAATGTACGATCCAGCCACGAAATCGAGTGACTTGGAAAAAAACAATGTGGATTTGCAGGTGCTCGGACTTTCGATGCCGGGAATTGACATGTTCAAGCAGGACTTGGCACGGGAGATGTCAAGGGAAGTAAACGACGAGATAGCGGAAATCACGCGATCCAACAAAAAGTTCTTGGGCTTCGCCACCCTGCCCATGGCATTTCCAGACCTGGCGGTTGAGGAACTGGAAAGAGCCGTGAACGATTTAGGACTAAAAGGATTCAAGATAATGTCCAATGTCAACGGCAAACCGCTCGACTCGAATGAATTTTTCCCAGTGTACGAGCTGGCGGCTAAAATGGACATCCCAATATTCATCCACCCAACCAGGCCATTGATGGTAGAGGCCATGAAAGACTACGGAATAACTACGGCCGTGGGATTCTTGTTCGACACCACGCTGGCTATGCTTAGGTTGATATTCGGGGGAATCTTGGAAAAATACAAGAACTTGAAATTCATCCTTCCGCACTCGGGCAGCACCATCCCTTACCTAATGAGCAGGATTGACCACCAATACAAGATAAACCCAGACTGCCGCAAGAACATCTCCAAGATGCCGAGCGAATACTTCAAGAATATTTACGTGGATCCGGCCCAGACCTTCAACATGCCAGCTTTCATGTGCGCATATGATCTGCTAGGACCGGAAAGGATTGTTTTCGGCAGCGACTATCCGTTCGTCACCATGGAGCAGTCGACTGGATTTATCAAATCCCTGAATATTTCTGAAGAGGAAAAAGAAAAGATATTCTCAAAGAATGCCAAGATGCTCTTGAAGCTACAGTGAAGACTGAGCTAGAAAAAGCGGAGAATCGCGCCTAATCGGCTTGCTGAAGTGGTTGCAGCGATTGAACTTACTTTATCTTGGATTTTCTTCGTTCGAGCAAATCGTCCGCCCTGCGGCCGTGCTCGGAAATTATTTCTCTAAGGTCCGCGTTCTTGAGCTCTTTGTTTTCCACCACAATCTCACCGTCTATCATAACCATGTCCACCGCATTGCCTGGGGAAGAATAGACTAAGTTCTGGTAGATGTTGGAATACTCGCCAAAGTGCACCGGGCGCATGTTGGGAACGTTCAGATCAATCAAGACTACATCGGCCTTTTTCCCGACTTCTATCGACCCAATCTCTTTACCCATTCCGAGGGCCTTTGCACCGTTAAGCGTGGCCATCTCCATTATTTTCAAGGCGGGCATCTGGGATGCGTCGATGAACCTAGCTTTGTGGATAAGGGACGCAAACTTCATCGTTTCAAACAGGTTGGCAGTGTTGTTGCAAACAGGGGCGTCTATGCCAAGACCTACGTTCACACCCATCTCCATCAGTTCAGGCGCTGGCGAGATACCGTTGCCGAGCTTGGCGTTGGACACCGGGTTGTGCGAGATGTGGGTGCCGGTGTCGGCAAACATTTTCTTCTCCTCGTCAGAGAGCCAGACGCAATGAGCGGCGACGACGTCCGGGCCAGAAACGCCGGATGCGTTGGCCCTGATAGCGGGACTCCTGCCGAAGTTCTTAACGCTGACTTCGACCTCATCCTTCGACTCATTAAGATGCACATGAATGCCGGTCTTGTACTTGTCCGCCAATTCCCTGGTCTTTGCCAAGAATTCGTCCGAACATATCGGCAGCCACTCAAGCCCAAACCAGACCTTTACCCTGCCGCTCTTTGACTTGATGTTCCTGAAGGACTTTTCATTGTCTTCCAAGCTCTCCAGGCCTTCGAAAAGGTCCGCCGCTGTGCTCGAAAGAACCGACCTGATGCCTATTTTCTCAGCTGCTTCCGCACAGGCCTCGAGTTTGACATACATGTCGTTGACGGCAGTCGTTCCAGTGAGAAGAGCCTCGGCGTAGGCGAGCATGGCGGAGTAATAGATGTCCTTGTAGTCCGCCGCTGCGAGCATCGGGTAATAGTAGGTGGTCAGGTATTTCTCGAGATTCAGGTGTTCTCCAACGCTTCTAGCCATGTTGTCGGAGTGAAAGTGCAAATCAATCAGGCCGGGCATCACGATCTTGTCCTTAGCATCTATCGTCATGTCCGGTTTTTGTTTTCTCAATTCATTCTTGTCTCCGATTCCGATAACTTTGTCTCCCTCAATCAAAATGGCCGTGTCCCGAAGAATCTCCCTCTTTGGGTTCATCGGGATTACAATTCCGTTTTCGATTATTGTTTTCTCCATTTAAATCACCATATACATTAATTTTATGAGAATAAAAAAATAAAAAAAAGGTAAAATTTTGCGCCAGTAGTCTACCACCACTCAGTGTCGTATGGGACTACAACTTCGCCAGATATAATCTTCTGAGTCAGCTCTTCGGCGTAGTCTTTCACTTCTTGGGTAACCATGTTGCCCCACGTGCCGCAGCTTTGTCCGCCGTTAGCCAAAGTCATTTCCCAGAACCACGTTGTGTCCCTGAGATCATCCCAAGTGCCCTCGGCTACGTGTTTCAGCATGTCATAGTAGGCTGGCTCAAAGTTCCAGACGCTGCATCCGATAATAGTGTCAGGGAACAACCAAGTCAAGTCTGCGAAGTAGGGAACTGCGTAAATCCCCTGCTTCTCAGCCTCCAGTATTCCTGATGTGTCATCTAGACCCAGGAACACTACTTCAGCTCCCAATGACGCCATTGTCGCGACTGAGTCTCTGGTCTTAACTGGATCTACGAAAGCGTTCATTATGTCATGGAAAACTTCAGACCCTGGTGAAACGAGCTGAATCCCATTGTAGTGTAGCTTGGCTTGGTTGACTATCGCCGGAATGTCAAAAGCGTTGAGAGTACCCATCTTTGTACCTGCTGGCATCAATTTAGCTGCAGCTGCACCCAAGACGTAGTTCTGCTCCATTACCCCGTCACCGAATATTATGGCATTCCAGGGATACTCGTCTTTGGCGATGATTTCCATTGGCTCTTCACCAACGGCGTTCGAGTGCTGCAAGAAGTATACGTCAGGGTATCTCTCGGCCACTGTTCTCATTCCCGTGTCGTACACACCGGTCGTCGTTATAACGACGTCGTTCCGTGTAGCTGCTGTCTCAATAATCCTTTCAGCGTCCTCGGCGCCCACTGCTTCAGAGAAGGTAATTGAGAAAGTGGCGACTCCTTCTGAAGTGAGGCTCGTTGTTGCAGCAAGCAGCTTTTCATAGTGGTTAGTGTCCCAAGTGCCCTCGTCATGGTGCCCATAAAGTACTATGTGTACTTTGATGGGTTCGGTCGTGGCTGTTGTAGTTGCAGTTGTTGTGGCTGTTGTAGTTGCAGTTGTTGTTGCCGTTGTAGTTCCAGTTGGTGTTGCTGGTTGCATTGCCCATACTCCAATGCCAACCGCAATCACAACTACTAAGACGATAACTACTGCGCTCAATACACTGATTTTCCCTTTTTCACATTTCATATAACCAATTCGGGTTTACATAACCAAATATAAATTTTCTGCATATGGAATTAATGAAAATTGTTCTGATTACAGCCGCAAAATTTATTATAGTTGTATCGTCAATTAAAATATGTTGGTCTATGAAAACCATTTTCAAAAACGCTGAAATAATAACTGGAGACGGAAAAACCGTCATCAACCGAGGATATGTAGTTGTTCATGGAGAGCTGATTACGGAGGTCGGAAAAGGCAGATACCGGGAAAAAGTTAATGACGAGGTAATAGATTGTAAGGGCAAAATACTGATTCCTGGGATCGTCAATCATCACGAGCATTATCTCACTTTTGGTCCAACCCTGACCGGAGAACACCCAATTTACAAAGAGCAAGTTATTGAGCATCTGAATACCCATTTGATGCAAGGTACGACGACCATACTTAACGTGGACGGCCTGGTTACGCCCGAGGAAGCCAAGATAACGCAAAGGTGCCACCCCATCAATCTAAAGACCTGCACCATGCACATGCCAGAGTTCATAAAAGCGATAGAGACCATAACTGGCTGCCCTGGCCTAAAGTCGGAGCACAGGAACGCCACCATTGAGGGATCCCTGAAAAAAGGAGCGGTGGCAATTGGCGAAGTTGAAGAGTTAACCGTCATAGCCCTTCTTTTTTGTGTCCCTGAACTCCTGTGGCGGAGAACTGGGAAGCTTGTTTCTTTAAATCAAGTGCGCGCGCTGAAAAAAGCTATACTAGGAGACGTGGAGAATCCGCCGACATTCGATTCCGAAAAAATCAGCGGACTCTTGGAATCTGCTGGCCTGGCAGGAATTATGACTCCTGAAGAAATAAAGTCCTTCATGGAGAAAAAAATACTAAAGCCACATATCTTGTGCCGAGACGTCTACGTTAAAACTGGCGAACTGGCGGAAAAGTTTGGGGCACCGATGATTGTTCACCATGCCCTAGAGTCCAAGGACTGGGTTCTAAAGCTCATGAGAAAACACGGGAAGAAAGTAAACATAATAGCCGCACACTGCGACTCGGTGACTTTCGAAGACATCGAAGAAAGCGTGGAAATTACGCGCCAGTTAAAGAAACTGGGCTCTATAAACAACATAACGTCATACCTGGACAACCACACCAAACTCACCGAGATATGCGTTAGGTTATTCGAGGAGAAACTTGTGGATAACATATGCACGGACGCTCTAAGTAAGCACGACTCCATGCTTTTCTTCATAGAGAAGCTGATTGAAGAAAAACTAACAACTTTATGTGAAGCCATAAAAATGGTCACAAGCGGTGTTGTGCAGGCCATACCGGACCTGGCCCCAAATCGAGGACTCGTCAGGGCTGAAAAAATAGCGGATTTGGTGCTGCTTGACGGAGATAAAATATCAAACGTAGATATGGTAATGCTTGGTGGGGAGATAATTTTAAAAGATGGCGACCGACCTAATGAAAGTATCCCGCTAATGGAGCCGCCAGTTTATGGTCCTGGAGGTAGACCGCCAAAGCGAGATTTGAAAACGAAGTTACCAGTTAGACTTTGCAACGACTTGTAGAATCTATTGAGTAAAAATTAGCGAGGCACAGATTTTTGTTATTCACAAACTATCATGAAAAATTCTATCTATAATTTTTAAGCCCAGAGTGTACGTCAGCTCGTTTGCAGTATACATGTCTATTTCCATCATATCTAATCCGGCTATTGCGCTTCTATCAGCAAAAAAACTTTTAATATCGCTTGAGATTTTCAGGATTTCTCCAGGTGTCATTCCGATGTAACCGTCTGCGAACCGCACGCCTTCGTAGGAAGCATTAGCACCAATGTCCATGTCTATTGAAACGTAAACTTTTTTCAAGTCGAGCTTATCAAAAGTCTGAGCCAAGATATCTAGATTTTTCCGTATGTCTTCCTTCTTGATAATCGTCAAGCCCAGGTTTTCAGCCCCTTTAAACTCTTCAAGATATTTTTTGACGCGAGAATCTTCAATACCGAATGTTTTTTCAGAGGGATAATTTGAAACGCCAGCACAAATGACGTTTTCTGGTAAAATCACACCGTCTTTTATCAGAAATTTGATAAAGGATTCGGTATTGTAGCTATCTTTTCTAGACCAAAGATAATGATCGCTTTTTATGTCGGTTGTGGAATTGGAAACCTCATCAGCGTATAAAATCATGTCACATCTAATTGGCAAAGAAATACCGTCAAAATGAGAATCAATAACTACAAAACCTAAATTATCTCTTCCATATTTTTCAGAAAGGGCCTTTAAGACGCCGCCGGTTAGAGAATGATCAACTCCAATAAGAAAAGGTGTATGCGGGAACACTTCCTTTTTTGTAAATTGGTACACTTTTTCCGAATACTCACGGCAACCCCCCGAGTCTATGAAAGACACAAAGTTAGGCACTGTCATGAAAATTAAATCAGACAGGTTGGGAAAGGGTTTCAACCAAGTTTCAACTTCTATCGCCCCTTTTTTTTCAAAGTCTAAACCGAGCAAGCCGATGAGTTCGGACATTGCGTCGTATGGTGTCGAAAAATTTTTTCCCCGATTTTCTGATATGTACTTTATTTTCCGCTTAATGCTCAATTCTCTCTCATCGGAGTCTAAAGCACACCCAAAAACTCCTAGCTTGTTCACTTGTCCACCTTATTATATAAAGCCCAGCGAGACTATTTCTCTTCCTTCTTGTAAGGTGTGCCTAAAGCTGCGGGCATTCCGGACTTCTTACCGAAAATCATCGTTAAGGTTAACCCAACAAGCACCGCAATGTGGGGTAAATATCCCATGAAGGTCAGTGGAAGAAGCGTAATCCCGAGGATGTTCAGCCGCGTAACGATTGTGGTTATTGCCGTAAAGAATAGGGATCCGAAAAGCACGTAGCTAGCTCTCCATCTCGCGAACAAAACTATTGCAAAAGCCACCCACCCGTAGCCCGACAACATGACGTACGTGAAACCCTGTAAGACGTGCACCGCAAAGTAGGCACCAGCAAGGCCTATGAGACCAGATCCGACGATTACACTGATTCCCCTTATCCTCTCGACGTTAATTCCTGAAGTATCGGCCACCTTGGGGTCCTCTCCGACGGCTATAACTGATAAGCCGAAGTTCGTCTTTGAGTAGATGTATATGAAAATCGCCACAAGTGCGAACGCAAAAAACACCATCGGGTTCAAGGAAAATATTAACGGCTCGAATCTTGCGAGGGTTAAGCCTTCGCCAGAGAGAACTGTGGCGAAAAGAGCGTTGGCAACGCCCAAGGATAAGAACCAGATTCCAAATCCTATTACTATCTGATCCAACTTGAATTTCTCAGATAGAATGAACAACAAGGCGCCAAAAATCAAGCCGATAAAAGTGCCAAATAATAAAGACTCCCAGGAGCCCAAGCCCAAGAAAAAGGCCAGTACAGCAAAAACTGCCCCGGACGTCATGATACCCTCGATGCCTAAATTATAGACGCCGCTCTTCTGGCTCAAGAGTTGGCCCATCCCCGCGATTATGAGTATAGGCGAAAACTCCAAAATCGAGATAATCATGACGTCTATCAATCTAGCGCCTCCTCAGCCTTGACAAAAGTTCAGGTAATATCCCTACTATAAAAAGGATCCCCATTATCACGTCGACAAACCCTCCAGAGACTCCCAAAACTCTCAAAGAGTTTGTCCCTGTTATGAAAAACGCGAGGATGAATGAAGTAACTAACATGAGTTCAGGCCGGCATTTGCCCAATACCGCAGCCACTATGCCATAAAAGCCAAATTTCCCAGTCATGTTGGCTTCGGCGCGGAAGTACTGGCCTAGGACCAACAGAGACCCCGAAAGAGCGCATATTCCGCCGCTAATGAACATGCAAAGCATAATTATCTTTTTGTTGTTCATACCTGCATTTTCTGCGGCATTTATATTTGAGCCGACTACTTTTATCTTATAGCCGACCACCGTCTTATTCATCAACACATAGACAACGGGTATAAGTGCTAGAGCGATTATAAAAACGGAATTTAATGGATAGCTGATAAAAGGAAAGCGTATCGATTCAGGAATCATTTTTGTCATAGCTATCAAGACAACCGGATCTTGCCAGGGCCCGCTGGATATTTCGATCATTGTAGCAATTGCCACAAAGTTTAACATCAAAGTTGAAACTAGCTCGTGAACGCCCCACTTTGCCTTCAAAAATCCCGCTATTAATCCCCAACCGCCGCCAGCTAAGAAGCTTAAGACAAAAATCAATACGACCATCAGAGGAGCCGGCAAGTCGAGGTACAAGGCTACCGCCATCGTAGCCAAGGCACCCCATAACATCTGACCATCGCCACCGACGTTGAGCACTCCCACTCTGAATGCTACAGCCAAGCCAAGCGACACCACGACTAGACCCGTAGTGACGCGGAGCACCGACAAAATCCCAAAAGCTGAGCCAAAAGTGCCCTCGACGAACATGCTCAAAATAACTCCGATATCGATCCCCATTCCAGCAGCTATGGCAATCATGGATATGAAGAAAAGTATGCCAACTATTGCTACGAGGATTAGCAAGTTAGACAATTTAGTTTTGTCAAGGACTATTTTCAATTTTATCACCCGATTCAACGTCTTCTGCAACTGGCCCCCGACTTGTCCTTTGAACCGGCCATTAACAGGCCAATCCCATCAATTTTAGCCTTATGTCCGGGCAATATCCCGACTATTTCGCCGCCATACATTACGGCAATGCGGTCGCTCAATTGCATAATCTCATCGAGGTCCTCAGATATCAGCAGAACTGCGGAGTTAGCTCGCTTCTGCTCTATCAACTTGTTGCGGATGAACTCAGTCGAGCCAACGTCCAAACCCCTTGTAGGCTGGTTTGAAATCAAAACTTTAGGTTTTCTTGAAAGAACGCGGGCTAGAATAATCCTCTGAGCATTACCTCCGGAAAGAGTTCCCGCTTTGATGTTCTTGTTTGGGGGCATTATGTTGTACTCTGCTATCAGCCTGTCAGCATATTTGGAGACTTCATCCTGATTTATGAAAATTCTATTTTTCCAAGGCAAGAACCACTTATAAGCGAATGGTTCTTTGGCATATAATTCGAGGGCCAAATTTTCGGCAATCGAGAGCTCCCCAACTACCCCCTTAGACCTGTCCTCAGGTATATGTCCCAAACCACTATCTAGTATTTTTGCCGTTGAGCAGTTTGTCAAATCCTTGTTACCAATCATTACTTTGCCACGGGTTGATTTTCTCAGGCCGACTATTACTTCGGCTAGCTCTCTTTGACCGTTTCCAGAGACTCCGGCTATCCCAAAAATTTCTCCTTGTTCAATGGAAAATGAAACGTTCTTTAAAGCAGGTAGGCCCTTATCGTTTAAAGCGCACAGGTCTTTAACCTCCAAAAAAACGCCTGCTTTTTTCGCCTCGACCCTCTTTATGCGGAGGACCACCTCCCGTCCAACCATGCTCTTTGCCAAGTCCTTTTCACAGGTCTCTTTAGTTTTGATTCTGGCCACGACCTTGCCCTGCCTCAGCACAGTAACGCTGTCACTGATCGCCATGACCTCAGGAAGCTTGTGAGTGATAAAAGGTATCACGGCGAGGCCCTTATCAGCCATCGACCTGATGATTGCCATGATTTCCTTTACTTCAGGAGGGGTGAGTACAGCAGTGGGCTCATCCATAATGAGCACTTTGACTCCCCTGTATAGCGCCTTTACTATTTCAACTCGCTGCTTCTCACCCACCGACAGTTGCCAGACCTTTGCTTTGGGGTCCACGTTCAAACCGCTTTCTTTAGAAATCGCCGAGATCTTACGCTCTACCTCATCCAGTCTCGACAAAACTCCACTGGCACCCAAGGCGATGTTCTCTGCAACGGTGAGTGTGGGAATAAGCATAAAGTGTTGGTGAACCATCCCTATGCCGTGCTTTATCGCATCGTTTGGAGAGTTAAAAACTACTTTTTTCCCATCTGAATAGAGTTCCCCTTCGTCTGGCCTATAAAGACCGTATAATACGTTCATCAAAGTTGATTTGCCCGCACCGTTCTCTCCAAGTAAAGCGTGGATTTCACCAGCTCTTATCTCAAAATCTATATGATCATTAGCGACGAGACCAGGAAAACGTTTCGTGATGCCCTTTGCTTCTAAGACGACCTTACCGGGAATAACTTTTTTCCCAGAATCTTTTTTTTTCAATTGTGCACTTCTCCTAGCTCCTTCTTGCCCTTTCTTTTTCCATTTAAAAACTTTTCGCACTAAATTGGTCAAAGCAAATAATAATACAAAAATCATAAGCTTTTAATCGAATAGCAAGTTGCGTCCCGAGTGTAAGCTTATGAACAGTGGGAGAATCTCGAATAAAAAGTGACTATCACTCGAGCTTGCCAAAGGATTAAATCGAAATTAGAACAAAATATTTAGATATGGTAATAACTGTGAAGTTTATCGGAGCTTTTCGCGAAGCTACTGGAACAGGAGAAATAAGACTCAATAACGTGCGGAACGTGAAGGAATTGTTCGACTTACTAATCAAAAAATTTGGTGCCAAATTAAAGAACGAAATGTTTGACTCTACGAACTCAAAGCTCCTAGATTGGGTCTTCTTATCACTGAATGGGCGAAATGTGAAACTGCCTGAAGAGATTCAAACTTCTTTAAGTGATGGTGACGTCGTGGTAATATATCCGCCGCTCGTAGGCGGATAACGAGTAGATGCCAAACTAGATGGAAAACCATCACATCACAAAAGCTTCTCGCTAAAAATAAGATATCACAATTTTTTAAAATTTTGTGTTTTGAAGTAACAAAAAGTTTATAACTGACATGTGTAATTTTTTTCTATGGTAAAAAATTCCGACATAAAGAAAATTTTAATTGAGGAATGGGAAAACAGGTCAACTTTTGTGGACCGATTAAGGGACAAATACGACAATCTTTGGCAAAAACTTGAAACCCATCCGTTTCTCGTCGAGATTGGAAAAGGAAAGCTGCCGATGAAGAAATTTTTGGCTTACGCTAGGGAAAACCAGTACTACATATCGGAGTTGAGAGCTGCAGCTGGAGCCGGAGCAATGCGAGCCACATCGGATTCCGAGAGACAAATAATGATCGCCATTCAACATCTGTTCCCGCTAGATCTAGCAGATTACAGCTTTGGGCAGCTGGCTATAGCCTCTGGAATCTCTGAGAATGAAATTAAGGCTATACTGGACGACCCCGACTTTCCGCTTCCCGCGACCAGGGCTTACACTGATTACATGTTCAAGGAGTTCGCGACTAAACCGGCCGGAGTGGCCATAGCGAGCTGGATAACTTGTCCCTGGTCATATAGCGCTAAGGAAATAGGCGGCCTTTCATGCGCAAAGACTTTTTCGCAGGCCCTGGCTAAGCACTACGGCCTCGACAAGAAAGTCGCCGACAAATACACCTACGACTACGAAGATTGGGACAAGCACAACATGGGCATAAAGGCACTAAAGGATACAGTGAACAAGTTCGCGGAAGACGCGAGCCCTACGATGTTGAGAATCCTGGAATCCAACTTTAGGAGAGACATAGAATTTGAGTACATGTTTTGGGACATGGCTTACAGGCACGAGCCGGACAAGAAGAGAAAGTTTGGCGATTACTTCTAGCATCAGGTTATAGTCTCCAAGATATTGGAGCGCAAAAACTTGTATTTGTAGCGATAGCTATAGCCAGCTCGACTTAATAAGCAAAGTTGAGATTCATCACTGCATTAACTTGATTATAATCTCGATAGCAAAGATGGTTGCAGCTACCGCTATGTCTAATGGCCAAAAAGCTAAAAAGCTATATTTTTACAAGGATTCCTTGACTATCTCTTCGATTCCCATTACCGAAATTTTTCCTTCAAGTCCTTCGGCCTTCAACGCATCCTTGAACATCAGCATACAAACCGGGCACGAAACCGCTAAGATTTCAGCGCCGGTCTCGTAGGCTTCTCTGACTCTAGCCCGGCTTGGACTGTCTACCCTGGATCCAGTGATATCAGTGTAAAAGTTCCCTGATCCTCCGCCGCAGCACAGCGATTGGACTTTGCTCCTTTTCATTTCAACAAGTTCGACTCCTGGTATTGAGCTCAATATTTTTCTCGGTTCATCATAGACGTCATTGGCCCTTCCGAGCAAGCACGGATCGTGGTAGGTGATCTTCTTCTGCAGTTTGGAGGGTTTTATCAATCCTTTTTGAATCAAGTCCCAAAGTAGTTGCGTGTAGTGCATAACTTCAGGCATGTCTTCATACCCATTCTTGAAAGCGTGAAAGGTATGTGGCGACAAAGCAACAATCTTTTTCACGCCCAATTCCTTGAATTTCTTAGTGTTCTTATTCTTCAGTTCCTCAAAGAGATAAGTCTCGCCCAACAGATTGACATCGCAGCCATCGCACTCCTCTTCAGACAGGACTCCAAATGAAACCTTGGCCTCGATTAAAAGCTCGGCCAAGCTCCGGGACATGCCTTTGCAGGCGTCATCGTAGGCACCAACGCAGTCGATATGCAACAAGTACTCGTCGCCGGGTTTGTACTCTTTTAGCCCCTGAATTCCTTCTTTCCACTCATTTCTTTTGGCCCTAGGCTCCCCCCAAGGGTTGCCTTGGCTGGCAATATTTTCCAAGAAATCGCGGACAAGCTGGGGCACGTTGCCATCTTCAACGAGTTTCTCTCTCACCGCCCTAACAATAGCCGTAATTTTTTCGCTGTGATCACCATAGCATTCGTATTCGCACGCTTTGCAGGCGGTGCACATGAATACCTGCTCCAGCGCCCTGCCCTCCAACGGAATCACACCATCAAGATATCCTTTTATCACCCAGATCAGGCCGCCAGGCGTTGAAATCTCGAGTTCTCTGCCATCCATCATGGGACAAGTTCTGTAATAGGTTTGCTTGGCTTGCCAATTTTTCTCCGGCGGGTGTTCCCGGTACCAGCCTTGGCAACTGGTGCACAATATGCATTTGTAAGCCCAGTTGCTGAGTTCTTCAAAGGGTATTTTCTTAACCTCTTTTACTTGCTTGACATGTTCCTTCCAAACATCTACTTGATTCATTTGCTTCCCTCCAAACTCCATCTTCCCGGCGCCATTATGCCGTTTTGATCGAGCGCCTTTCTTACCTTGTTCATGAGCTTCACAAAACCCTCGTCCGCATATTCCTTAATCGCGATATCCTCTGCGAACTTTGGAGGTTTGTAAAGTGTGTAACCGTGGTCATACTGCAATTTGACCATCTCCCGGTTCACCTTCCTGACCTTGTCGACTTGGTCGGGGTTGGCCCTGTCAAAAGAAACCATGACGCGGAAGCAACCCACGTGTCCCCAATCCATTTCATACATGCATATCTGAGGGTGCAAACCAGGATACTTTTCATATATCTTCAGGGTTCCCAAGTAAAGATCCTTGTAGTATTTATCCTCGCCCAAGCCGCCTATCCAAGAAAGGCCTGACCCTTTTCCGGCTCCAGAGAAGAATGGGCCGAGTCCGCCTGGAGTGCCCTCAACCATAGGTAGTGTGCAGAATCTCTCAGTTTCGTAGCCGAATCCATCCCAAGGAACAACTTTTGCGTTGTATTTACTGCAGATTGATTCCAAAGTTTTCCTCTTGAATTTTATTTCCTCTTCGCTTACTTGGGAAGTAAAGTGAATATCCATCGAAGTCTCCGGCCAACCTTGGGGCCTCTCCTTGGGCATATCCTTCATCTTGGTCGATAAGGAGAGGATGCATCTCCAGTCCACAGAGCCTATGCCGTCAAAAAGATGGGTTCTGGCCAATACCCTTGGAAGCTCGCAAGCGGTGTCGATGTCAGGAGTCGTAACGAAAACCGATTGCTTGTACTTGAATTTCGGGATAATCCTCATCGCTGCTTTTGTAACTATCCCTGTTGAACCATACCAGCCGATGAAAAGGCCTAAGAGGTCTGGCGCTGGATATCTCCTGTTCCAAGATTTAACCAATCCCTTCGATCCTACTTGAGCTATTTCGCCGTCTGGCAAAACTACTTCGGCAGAAAGAAGATTATACGGAGAAGAGCCATACTTGCAAGCCAAATCGAGGTGACCTTCCACTAGGGCATTACTAACATAACCGCATTGTGCAGGCATGTAACCGAGTAAAATCGTTGAGTTGGGATGTTTTTCTTGCAACTCCCGACGTAAATCTGCGAATGTGGTTCCAGCCTCACAAAGAACGTATCCAGAGTCTTCATTCACTTCCAATATACGATTCATCCTGCGAAGATCCACCAAGATGCCACCGGTCAAAAGCATGTGGCAATCTCCCATGTTTAGGCCCCTAACCTGGCACTGAACAGGCTGCTTGTATTTATTTGCAATCTTCATTACTCCGCTTACTTCTTCAGTGGTTCTCGGCGCCACTATAAATTCAGGTAAATATTGATCAAACTCACACATGGTTCTAGAATAAACAAAAGCAGTAGCAATATCGTCTGCGACAAACTCTTCACCAATCAATTCTTTTAGTTCCTTAGTAATTTGGTCGTGGTCTTTAGATTTTTCAGGTATGTGAGCCAATTTTCCTTCAGCTTCTAACTTTACTACCTTCATTAAATCTTCCCATGCTACTCACCACCCACAAGAGAATATAAACGTTTTGCTACTTTTTTATCGAGAAAGAACTTTTTACCGCGATTATATTTGGATAATAAAAAAAGTTGAAAAAATAATACGAATGATTTCTAAATTGACAGTTCTTTTAAAAGGACAATGACGAAAAGTTTTTATTTAGTCATGTTTTTTATCTCAAGGTGAATGGGTGGAAAATTCTTCTGAAAGCAAAAATAGTTCGGGATTGAACATCATAGCAATAATTAAACAAGTACCTGATATGAAAACCGTAAAATTCAACGTGGAGGAAGGTAAAGTTGACCGGAGTTCAGCTGGGGTCGAAATCAATCCTTTCGACCTTAACGCTTTGGAAGCGGCGGTGCAAATAAAAGAGACTCTTGGTGGGACAGTAACTGCGATTAGTATGGGGCCGCCACAGGCTGAATCCGCACTGCAGGAAGCTGTGGTTAGGGGAGCTGACAAAGGTATTTTACTGACGGATAGAAAGTTCGGCGGTGCAGACACGTTGGCCACTTCTTACACGCTGGCCAAAGCCATTGAAAAGATACTGGGGGGTAATTACGATCTCATAGTATCTGGAGAAAAAACCGTCGATGGTGACACTGGTCAAGTTGGTCCAGAAGTCGCGGAACATTTGGGCATACCACACGTGGCTTATGTCAATTGCGTGAAAAAATGCGAAAAGGAAAAAATAACTGTTTCTTCAGAAATAGGAAACGACAATTATATTATCGAAGTCAAACTCCCATGCTTGATAACAGTTACTAAGGATGCGAACGATCCAAGATATATTTCCTTCGGTAAAAAAGCAAGAGCAAAAAACATAGAAATAAAAAAGTGCACTATTGATGATATCACCAAAGACGACCATGACAAATTCGGGATAAAGGGCTCGCCGACCTGGGTGTTCAAAATTGTGGTTCCTCCAGAGAAAGCTGGAGGAGGGAAAATTTTCACTGGCTCTTCAGAAGAAGTCGTGCAAAAGCTTCTGAATGAGATGGAGGAGATACTGTGAGCGGACAAGGTGGGGTCATAGTTTTCGCGGAACAAGAATCCGGACAAATACATCCAGTAACTTACGAATTGCTGGGCAAGGGAAATGAAATAGCAAAAAAGCTGAGCGTCGGTCTGTCTTGCGTGCTATTGGGTTCAAAAATAGAAGAGGAAAAAATAAAAGAACTAATCTTTCACGGCGCGGACAAAGTCTTCTCATATGACCACCCGCAACTTGATGAGTTTGATCCGATAATTTACAAAGAAAATATCGTGAATCTAATAAAAGATGAAAAACCAGAAGTCGTACTGTTCGGGGCCACTCACTTGGGTCGGTCTTTGGGCCCAAGAGTTGCGGCCGCCTTGTCAACGGGTCTCACTGCGGACTGCACAGGGTTGGAAGTGGACAGCGATAAAAACTTGATTCAAATACGTCCTGCTTTCACAGGAAATATTTTTGCCCACATCAAGACCAAAACCAGGCCACAAATGGCCACCGTCAGGTACAAAGTGATGGAAAAAGGCAAAAGAGACCCATCAAGAAAAGGGGAAATAATTGAAAAAGAAGCCGTTGTGAAGAACACTGGATTGAAAATTATCGAACGAATAAAGGGCTCAGAAATAAACTTGGCGGAAGCTGAAATCATAGTTTCTTGCGGAATGGGGATAAAAAAGCAGGAAGACATTCCAATGATAAAGGAGCTGGCCGACGCCATGGATGGCTTGCTGGGCTCAAGCAGGCCCCTCGTAGACAAAAAATGGACGAAAAAGGAACAACAAGTGGGATTCAGCGGAAATACTGTCAAGCCAAAGATATATGTTGCGTGCGGAATATCCGGGTCGCCACAGCATCAGGCCGGGATGAAGGACTCTGATACGATCATAGCAATAAACAACGACCCTTCTGCCCCGATATTCAAGATAGCCGATTTCGGGATAGTCGGCGACATCTATGAAGTTGTGCCCGAATTAGTTAAAAAAATCAAGCAAAAAAAGGCAAAGTCGGAGAAATAAAAATCAAACACTGTCTCAAGCCTGCCCTAAGCCGTTACGAGAAGAGTGGAATGTGGCGACAAAATTAAAAAGGGATAGTCACATATGAGTTTGAGAAAAATAGATTTGCTCTGGAGGTAAAAATATGCAAAACGCTAAATTGGACAAAATTTTGAGAATAAACCTTACTGAGGGAAAAATCAAAACCGAACCAATAGATAAAGACGCTCTGCAATTTATAGGTGGTAAAGGATTAGCTGTCCATTACCTGATGAAAGAATTGAAGCCAAAAACTGACCCACTTTCATCAGAAAACAAGCTAATATTTGCTTGGGGGCCCCTAACGGCGTTAGCTCCCACAACGGCGAGGTTTGTCGCAGTTACCAAGTCACCATTAACTGGGACTTTTTTGGACTCATATTCTGGCGGACAATTTCCAGCAAAGCTGAGGTTTGGACTTCCAGGGTATGCTGCTATAATATTTGAAGGGAAAGCAAAGAATTTGACCTATCTTGAAATCGACAATGGAAAAGTCGAGCTGAAGAATGCTGAAAGCCTGAGAGGAAAAAACGTCGTCGAATTATACGACATCTTCGAGAAAAGTTTCGAAGTGGCCTGCATAGGCGTCGGCGGGGAGAACATGGTGAGATATGCCACCATATCTTCCGACAGAGGAGTTCATCACTCGGGCAGAGGTGGAGCTGGAGCCGTAATGGGTTCCAAAAACCTAAAGTGCGTGGTGGCGAGAGGCGAGCCCCCCGTACTTTCTGATGAAATAAAGGAACTCAGGAAGAAATACACAAAGAAACTTTTGGAAAGCGGCGGTACGCAATGGGCGCTCGATATAGGAACTGCTGGGACCTTGGGTGGCTCTCAGAATGCGGGCCTGTTGCCAACAAAAGGGTACAAAGAAGGCAGATTTGACAAATTCGAAAAAATATCACCAGATGAAGTCAAAAAAGCAACCAAAGGCAGGAAGGCTTGCTACTACTGCCCGCTCCATTGCGGCTACGCCCTCGAGCTTAAGGGTAAATATGATGTTAAAACACTCTGGGGGCCAGAATACGAAAGCTTGGGTATGCTGGGACCTAACTGCAACATAGACGATTTGAGTAGTATCACGGTACTCGCCACACTCTGTGATGAGCTGGGAATGGACTCAATAGAGGTTGGCGCCATCCTAGGGTGGATGATGAGGTGTGGTGAGGAAGGAACAAAAAATTTCAATATAAAGTTCGGTGATGTCGAGAGAAGCATTGAGATAATAAAAGACATCGCACATCGAAAGGGAGAGTTAGCGAATGTTCTAGCGGACGGAATAAAAAAGGCCGCAATCGTTTACGGTGGAAAGGAGTTTACTGCCGAATGCAAAGGTATGAGTTATCCTGCGTATGACCCACGAGGTAGTGTCGGGATGGCGTTAGCATTTGCTACCAGTGATCGCGGAGCCTGTCACAAGAGGTCGTGGGCGGTCGGCCCCACCACGTTCTGGGGAAAATCTGGTTTCGATTACAGTGTACAGCCGAAAATCGTGAAGGAAGACCAGGATAAAAACTCGATTCTCTGGAGCATAATGATATGTGACTTCGGAAGTTCAGTTTACTTGGAGGACCTTGGAAGCGAGTGGCTAAAGGCCCTTGGTTACGATTACACCGCGAAGGAGCTCGAAGCCCTTGGAGAACGCATTTGGAACATGGTCAGGCTGTTCAATATCCGGGAGGGCTTCGGCAGAAAAGACGACTACATGCCCGAACTGATGACAACACCACTTGCTGGTGAAGGGCCAGCTGCTGGGAAAAACATAAAGAAAGAAGATTTCGAATCAATGCTCGATGCCTACTATGCCCTCAGGGGATGGACAAAGGAAGGAATACCAAACAAACAATAAGTTAAGAGAACATTTTTAAAATCAGTGCGTCTACGGCTGAGATGGAATAAACGGAAGATTTGTAAACGAAAAAAGAAGATTTAGGCGAATCTAAACCTATTTTATGCACGAATATTCTTAACACGATTTAAAAAGTTAAAAATTTAATTCAATCCAATGGGTTGAGGATATTGTTGGGATCAAAGAGTTTTTTTATCCCTGCCATTAGTTGATTTTCCTTCTCAGACAGATAAAGCGAAAGATCGCTAACCCGGATTTTCCCCGTGCCATGCTCCCCAGTTATAGTTCCTCCTAAGTCAGTGGCTGCTCTGTATATCTCGCTCTTCATTCTTTTGATATTCTCTGGGTCACTTTCCATCATTACGTGCGGGTGCAAATTGCCGTCCCCGGCATGCCCGTATGCCGGAATCTGAGATCCAAATTTCTCGGCTATCCCATCTATAGCGTCCAAAAGTTTGCCCATATTGGCAGGCGGCACTGCCACATCCAGAATGTCGGCAGTTTCGTTTTTTAGTGAGGTGTAAATATTGCTCCGTATATCGAGAATCCTATCACGTTCCTCCCTAGACTCGGCAATCAAGGGCTCAAGGGAGTTATTCTTCTGACAAGTTTCCACAATTTTCTCGCCCTCGGAATAGATTTCTTCTATGCTCGCGCCCTCGAGCATTATTATAAGAAAGGCATTCCCATCTTTGCAGGGCCATTTTTTATTCAAGTGTTCGGCAGATTTCTCTATCGTGTATTTCTCAACATACTCTATGGCCAAGGGAACACTGTCGCTTTGGAGTATTTTGGGAACTGTGTTTATTGCGTCATGCCTATTCTCATAAGGCACGATTAGGGTTGCAACGGACCCAGATTTTGGATGCAATCGAAAAACGACTTTTGTTATTACGCCCAAGGTTCCCTCACTTCCAATCATCAAGTGCATCAAGTTGTAACCTGCATTATCTTTCAGAAGCTTCCCGCCAAGATTTACTATCTCTCCAGTGGGGAACACGACCTCAATGCCCTTTACGTAATTCCTCGCAATTCCGTGTTTCACTGCTCTCGCCCCGCCGGCGTTGCATGCCACGAGCCCCCCGATAAAAGCCCCTTCACTGCCTGGGTGTAACGGGAACGACAAACCGGCATCCTCAACCTTTCCCAACAATTTCTCAAGAGTCGCCCCAGCTCCAACAACCGCCATCAGATTTTCTTTGTCTATCTCAATCTCATCCATCCTCTCGGTAGAGAGTATTATTCCATTTCTGGTGGGGATGGCACCTCCCACGAGACCCGTTCCACCACCACGAGGAAAAACTGGGATTCTTTTATCGTTGGCAATTTTAATGATTGCAGATACTTCTTGGGAGTTTAATGGCTTTACCAAAACTACGTCGGCGGCAGGCCGTGGCCTAACAAAGGGAGCAGTCTCATCAACCAAGTAGCTTTCCATTTGTTCTCTCTTGGTTATGACCCAATCTTTCCCAACTACTTGCTGCAAATCCTGCTCAATTTCTTTCATCAACTAGCTCCCAGTTTCTAACCTTAACAAATTTTCATGAGTCCTGCGTCTTTAATTAATAGCGAAGGCTCAAAAAGGCTGTGCTGGATTCAAGAATCCAGTCAGCAAAAACTCGGTTTTACTCTCTTCTGTAAGGTATTCCCAAAGCGGACGGCATGCCAGACTTTTTACCCAAGACACCCACAGCGCTTAGGACTATTATCACTGCAATGTGTGGCAACACAACCATGAACTCCGACGGTATAAACAGTATTCCTGCGACTTGCATCCTGGTTTGGATTCCTATCAACGCCGAGAAGAATAACGAACCGCCCATCACACCCAGCGGCGACCAGCGGCCGAACAATATGACCGCAAAAGCGACCCAACCATAACCTGCTACCATATTGTAGTTGAAGCCTTGCAGGATGTGAATGGCGAGATATGCTCCAGAAATACCCATAAGTCCCGATCCTAAGATAAGGGTAATCCATCTAGTTTTTTGAACGTTGATGCCGGCAATATCAGCTACGGCCGGACTCTCTCCAGAAACTCGCACGGCTAGTCCTTGTCTCGTCCACCTAAATATGGCGAAAGCCACCACGAACATCACTATAGTCAAGAAAAATATCACATCGAAGCCAAATATCCCGCCGAACCTATCAGGGACCTTAAATCCACCAGGCATTAGCAGAGGATATAGGAATCCCGCAAGTCCTTCCGCAAAAAACCATATCGTGAATCCGATGACTATCTGATCCAGCTTCAGACTGACTGTTAGAACAGATAACAACACTCCGAAAATAGTCCCTAAAATAAACCCAAGTAAAAGTCCAAACCACAAAGAGCCCGTATAAAAATAGCCAAGCAGTCCAGACATTGTCCCAAAGGCCATTTGACCTTCGATGGAAATTATGTAAACGCCCGCTTTTTGACTCAAAAGACCTCCCAAAGCAGCCAATCCGATGACTGGGAAGTAAGATAAGACTGAAGCTACTATCTCAATTTCGCTCATGTCAATCTCCTCTTAAGTCCCTTAATCAGCTCAGGCAGGAAGATTATGATGAAAAGCGTGCCCAGCAAGACATCGCTCAACCTGTTCGACATGCCAACGCTTACTAAAGAGAGGGCTCCTTCCATTACGACGGCGACAAGGAACGCTCCAAACGGGATTACCGTCGGCTTGTTTCTGCAAAATAGGGCTATGGGTATGGCAAAGAAACCATATTGGCCTGTGATACCTCCTTGCAGGCGGAAGTACTCACCGAGAACAAGGGCCGTCCCGCCAAAAGCGCATATGCCTCCGCTAATCAAGCCGGCCAAAGTCATTGTCTTCACCGGATTTATCCCGCTAACCATCGAAGCCATCTTGTTGTCCCCCACCATTCTGATCTTGTAGCCGACTTGCGTCTTACTCAAAAAGTAGTGTGCAACGATGGAGATGGCTATAGCCACAATGAACATGGAATTCAGGGGGTAAACAATAGCCGGCATCTGCTCGCTCGCAGGAATCGGGGCCGTTCTGGAGTAAAGTCCCGAAGGTCCCTCCCACCAGTACCAAGGACCTGCAATCAAATAGTTAAGCAGAGCAATAGCAACAAGCGACATCAGCATGGTGATAACGATGTCGTTAACGTCCCATTTTGCCTTTAAGTACGCGGCGACTCCGGCGTAGCCGGAACCAAAGAGGAAGCTGGCAATAAAAGCCACGGCGATGGCAATTCCGCCGGTAAGTCCTGTGAAAAGACAAACACCTGCAGTCGCTATGCCGCCAAGAGCTATCTGGCCCTCGGCCCCGATGTTCCAAAAGGATGCTGTGAAAGCGATGGACAGGCCCACTGCGGCGATTATCAGGGGAGTGGCTCGCCTCAGCACGAAAAGGAGTCCAGTTGTTGAGCCGAAGGTGGAATTAATAAAGACCGAAAAGGCCCTCGAAAGATCTAGGCCTGATATTGATATGGTGACGACAAGGACTAAGACAATGCAAGCGATTATGACCGCAATTTCGAGAATCCATGATTTGAGCTTGTTCAATTCTACGTTCATATTTTCCCAACCTCTATTCCTTTCTCCCTTTAATATACTTCTTCCTGCGCTCCAAAAGTTCGGCCGATCTGCGCTCGTGCTCCTCAATAATTTCAACAAGATCGATAGTCTTTAGCTCCCTGCCCTCGACCACGACTTGACCATCGACAATTACGGTATCGACGGCGTTGCTTGGAGATGAGTAAATTAGATTCTGATAAATATTTGAGTATTCTCCGAAGTGGATGGGTCTGAGGTTGGGGACGTTCAAGTCAATCAAAATAATATCGGCTTTTTTCCCAAGTTCTATAGACCCAATTTCCTTACCCATTCCAAAGGCCTTTGCGCCGTTAAGTGTAGCCATCTCCATCACGGTCAAAGCAGGCATCTGTGCAGCGTCAAGGTTCTTTGACTTTTGTAGCAAGGAGGCAAACTTCATCGTCTCAAACATCTGGACCGAATTATTGCATGGGGCATCATCAGTGCCAAGCCCAACGTTGACCCCCATCTTCATCAGTTCAGGGACCGGAGACAGGCCGTTGCCGAGCTTGGCGTTGGACACCGGGTTGTGCGAGATGTGGGTGCCGGTGTCGGCGAAGATCTTCTTCTCCTCGTCAGAGAGCCAGACGCAGTGTGCCGCGACGACGTCCGGGCCGACGTTGCCGAATTTCTTGGCGCGGACCGTCGGCCTCTTGCCGAACTTTTTTTGACAGATTTCAACCTCCCCTTTGGATTCGTTGAGGTGGATATGGATACCGGTCTTGTACTTGTCGGCCAGCTCCCTAGCCTGAGTTAAGAGTTCATCTGAACATATCGGCAGCCACTCAACCCCAACCCAGACCTTTACCCTGCCGCTCGAAGACTTTATCTCTCGAATGTCTCTCTCATTGTCTTTCATTGTTTCTAATCCATCAATTAAATCAGCAGTAGTGCCAGACAAGACTGACCTGATTCCAGTTTTCTCGGCAGCCTTTGCACAATCTCCGAGCTTGATGTACATGTCATTTACAATCGTTGTGCCAGAAAGCAAGGCCTCTGCATAGGCAAGCAGAGCCGAATAGTAAACGTCATCGTGGCTCATCGCGCTGAGCATCGGGTAGTAGAGCTCGTCAGCCCACTGTTCCAGACCCATGTGCTCTCCAATGCTCCTCGACATATTATCTGAGTGAAAGTGCAGGTTGACCAGGCCGGGCATGACTATCTTGTTCTTGGCGTCGATGGTCACGTCGGCCTTGTGCTTTCTCATCGCGACCCTGTCGCCGACGTCGACTATCTCGCTGCCCTCGACGACCACGGCCCCGTCCTTGATTATCTGCCTCTTCGGGTTCATCGTCAGG
>Ga0068714_10000201_pt1 | contig 136405 bp, 100 predicted proteins | sample MTBNYHSulfiMetaG_FD_62988 | JGI IMG/M metagenome (GOLD analysis project Ga0068714, IMG submission 62988) | Enrichment culture microbial communities from rom New York Harbor, USA that are MTBE-degrading - MTBE-NYH (New York Harbor Sulfidogenic)... | ecosystem: Environmental > Aquatic > Marine...
GACTGTGCAGATGCAAACCTTTCCCCGGAGCTTGTGAATCAGGCGATAGAGCAAGGACTGGATCACGGTCTGTTCCGACGACATGATGTGGTGAATGCACTTCGCTATGTGAGTTCATTCGGTCTGGGAGAGAAAGCATGACGGATAGGTATGCCACGCCCGAAGCGTTCAAGATGGGTCTGGAGCAGCGTTCAGGAACGAAGCCTCAGTACAGGAATCGATAATCGGTCGTGAAAGACAATTGCTTGTATTTGACCGCTTCCTGGCGAGGCTGTTCACACTCTACCCGGGAAGCATGGTTCTGAAAGGTGGGCTGGTTGTCGAATTGAGATTGGCACGAGTCGGGACTACCAAGGACATCGACCTAAACGCAAAAGGCACCCCGGAGGCGATTCTTGAAAGGCTCCAGGACGCTGGACGTCTCGATCTGGATGATTTCCTGCGGTACGAGGTTTCGGTAGACACGAAACATCCGGAAATCGAGTGTGAAGGTATGGTCTATCAGGGACATCGTTTTCAGGCGAGGGCAATGCTGGCAGGCAAGGTGTATGGTAATCCCTTCGGGATCGATGTGGCTTTTGGTGATCCGATGTTCGGCGCGGCGGAACAGATTCAGGGAAGCGATTTTCTCGGTTTCGCTGGCATAGAACCTGTTGAGTATACAGTGTATCCGTTGGAGACTCATATCGCGGAGCAACTGCATGCCTACACCATGCCGCGAGATCGCATCAATTCACGGGTGAAGGATCTGCCGGATATGGCTCTGCTGGGATCGGTGCGTGCGATCCGTGCGAGCTATCTGCGATCAGCCATCGAAGGAACGTTCTCCCATCGGAATACACACGACATTCCTCTCGCGATTCCCGATCCACCCGCTATTTGGAAACCTGTCTATCAGGAGATGCAGGAAAGCGATGGACTTCCGTGGAATGACATAGATGATCTGGTGGAAGCGGTCAGAGCGTTTATCGAGCCTGTGCTTATGAAAGAGCAAGGAATGTGGAATCCCGAATCGTGGCGGTGGGAGAGTGAAGCCGATTGAGGCAGCTACGCTTTCCCAAAGGTGCAGCCAAATTTGATGCTCCGAAGTCCACATCCAGACGTGGTTCCATTTTCGGTATTTTTAGTGGGATTAACCGCGAAAAACCACGGAGAAAAGCAGAGAACAACCTTCATAGATGTCCTACCTTCCCTTTCGGGAAAGACAGACTATAACGCTCGTTGGAAAGGTCAGGCTGAGATCATCGTTGCAAATCGCAATCTCAATAGCATCACCGAAAAAGAGCACTATCTCTTTTCTATGACGGCAGTTCATCGCCTGGTCGTTGTGATTTTTGTCCTCGTCCGTAAATTCAATATTCACAAGTCTAATTTTCCAAGGAGCGGAGAATGCTCTTTTGCGATGTACCGCCGATTCTTGCCCAAGATATTACATGACTATTAGCCGAGTTAAAAGCGATTGAGTACGAAATTTGAATTGTCGTCTTTCACACCACCAGGCGTACCATGCAAACCACCGGTCCAGTTGAAAACACTGGATCAGCGGTTTGGTGTATGGCTGCTGAATGTGGATTGCAAGTGTTGGTGGAATGGGAGGTTAAGACTTGGGATAGCGGATTCATTGTGAGTTGCTCAGTCTCGATCCCACTTTTCCATACCGCCTTCGAGTACTCTCATCTGCCACAACTTTTTCTCCCTTTTGCCCTTATTCTCTGTTTTCTTTCCTCAAGAATCGGACAGGGTCCAGCGCCGTAACCTTATTCTCCCGAATGCTATAATTATCGATCATTGGGATGCGATATTTTAGTCTGCCTTCGGATACATGACCTGCCGCCGAAAAAGTATAGTACGTCGGTTGTTTGCGTCCGATATTCAGAAGAAGGAAGTATCGGCCTATGCAGAAGCGGTACACGGATACGCAGACCCTCCGGATTCTGGCGGAAGCGAAGGCGGGGCAGTCGATTGCGCCTGTGGCGCGTGCGCATGGGGTGAGCGAGCGGTCGATCTTCCGCGGAGGGCAACCAGTACGATGGTCTTGACCGTTCGAGTCTGACGCGTCTGAAGGCGTGGAGTCTGAGAATCAGCGTGTGCGTAAGATCGTGACGACCCAGGCGGTGGAGATCGACACGCGAAGGACTTGACGTCAAAGAACTACTGACCCCTTCCACAAAGCGCCGTGGTGTGGTGCATCTTGTGGAAGGGCATGGAGTTAGCCAGCGTGGTGCGTGCGATATGGTGGGAATCAGCAGGTCGGGCGCACGGTATGAGTCTCGGCTTCGACCGGAAGAGACGGTGCTGCGATCGAGGATGCGTGAACTGACCCAACAGCGCGCACGAGCAGGCTACCGGATGATCGCCGAATACCTGCGTCGGGACGGTTTAGAAGTCGGCGTCAACCGCGTCCACCGGTTGTAGAAGCTGGAAGGATTGCCAGTGCCGAAGCGGGCGAAGAAACGCTGCCACGGACTGGTGACGTTCCCCACACGCCGCTGTACCCGGGGCATGTCCGGAGCTATGATTTTGTTCAGGAACCGACGTGGCCGACCGGTTTCCAATCGAGGTATCGGCCTTAACTCTGGTGTTCGCCATGCTGTAAGAAGATCGACTGAGTTGGCGGGGGTTGCGCATTGACGATGATCTACTGGCAAGGATCAAGGAAGTGGAATCAATCGCGATGTGAAAAGACGCTTTCACCATCGACTCCGTTGAATAGTACTTAGAAGCTGCGTAGCTTCCATCAACCCGAGGGTAGATCACAATTTCCATTGAACTTTGGGACGCGGCCATGGTGGACTTCCAACTGAAGCAGGCCAGGCTCTATAGGAATTAGGACATGACATGAGTAACAAACCCGCGATTCAGAACACTTGGATGAGTAGATCCTTCAGGAACTATCTTCTGATTCTAATACTGACAGGCCTGTTTCCAACATTAGCTTCATCCCATCCACTTTTTGTCGAGCGTTACAATTCAGATTCATTCGACACCGAATACTTGTGGCTTCGTTCCGATTCATTGTTTGCCCCTTCCGGGTTTTTCCCTGTGACGACATCCTATGCTTCAGACTATATCAATAGTTCCAGGAATCAGATAAAAGGCAACTATGCAAGATATTTGATTCAAAAATATTCTCTATCATTCGGTCATACTCCGCTAAATTATCAAACACAATCTCGTCGTTTTACTGGCTGGTTGTTTGGCGACATTTTAAACATGCGATCTTTCTCGCGTAATCTTTTCCGAGAAGGCGATCATCTTTTCACGATGCATGATTCGACTGGCGTTATAGAATTTGGCCTGGATTTCATCCAGCGGATTGACACCATTCAGGACCCCCGATTTAAAGATCGGGCATTTATTGCTTATTCTTGGGGTGTTGAATCATGGATGAACTATGGTCCTCATTGGGGCGCCTATGTGCGCTTCATGGACACAACTGAACGAGGTGCGGGGAACCATAGAACAGTCTATGGCCCCTACTCGGGTTACATCGCTGGAAGTGGAACGTCCATTTCTTACGATGAGACGGAAGCCTATTTAGGGTATCAGTCTAAAAACATCGCAGTTCGAATCGGGAGAGGGAAACACTCATGGGGACCAAGCTACTGGAATCACTTGCTGCTTGGGTATTTGTACGCTCCGTACCCCTATATCGAGTTACAGGTAAATCTAGGCGACCATATTCGATTTATCTCATTCCATGGCGATCTCAACCCAGGAAGATCACTTCGCGATACGGTTTATACGACCCCAGAGGGAAATATACGTCGTGTTTTTCGAGACAAGTACATTGGTGCCCATCGATTGGAATTCACTCCGACGGACTGGATTTCCATCGGGCTAAATGAAGCTGTCATTTATGGTGAAAGACCTGCTCAAATTGGTTACCTCATTCCTTTTAATCTATATTGGTCCGAGGGGCATCAGCAGAATTAGGATGACAATATAATCTGGGATGCAGACATACGTATCAAACCAATGCGCAATGTTCTTTTTTACGTGGAATTTCTGTTGGATGAAGCTAACCTCTCTGCTTTAGGTACATCCGAGTTCGGAAATAGAACGGGATATACAATCGGTGGACGTTTCATTGGCCTACCGCGCCAGGACATACGCATCGAGTACACCAAACTACGGCCCTTTGTTTACACTCATTGGTATCAAATTAATCGTCCTACGACTTGGGATACTCCCCTTGCCACCGAACTGCCTCCCAACAGCGACGAGTGGAATTTTTCTTGGATCTATCATCCTATAAATAGAATAGACATTGAGATATTCGGCACAAAACGTAGACATGGCGCGACGCCTCAAGGTTCTGCGCCTGTTGGTGGTTCTGTGACTGAAACGCGACTTGGCAATGAGGGGATCTACCCCTTTCTTGCTGGTGTTCGCGAGGACAGCGAAGAATTGGGATTAGGAGTTCAGTGGCAGTCCTTAGAGAGGTTAAATATTGGCTTGAAAATGGCTACTGGTCGGAACGAAACTAAAACATATAATCGGTTCTTATTTCGCCTCGACTATAACTTCTGGGCATTCTAATGCCGATTCAGATCAGATTCACTCGTTGATCGCGGTGATCTGAAGGTCCCTTGAGTTTGTGCGATTTCGGTATCTCAGAAAGGCTTGTAGGGCTTTGCCTTGTGCTAAATGGTTGGTCAAGTAGCGTCCGCGCAAGGCGAACTATTTTCAGCGGCGGTGAAGTAAGTTTCGATCCAATTCAGCCAGGATGCGTAGGTCGTTCTGAATACCAGCGTCACACAGTTCTCCCTGGTCCAACGCCGAATCTCGAACTTCTTGTGCGAGCCTCGATTATTGTGGATGAGGTAGAGCCGCACGTTCGCCGGGTACCGCTCACGTTCTCCTTGAAGATCGCGAGCACCTGCGACCAGTACTTATTCGATCGCTGCCACCTCCAGAAAAGTTCATTGCAGTGGATGTCGAAGGCCGCCACCAGATAGCGCGTACCCTGCGTCAGGGTGTAGGTTGTCTGCAACTGGACCGGTGTCAGGCCGATAGCAGCAGTCAACAGAAACAATGCAGGGCGACGACAGCCGGATCACGGCCTCGGTCACGAATCCACTTGAACGAAATACCTGCATCAACTATCAAAGAGCGAAGCTTTACTGGGGTAGGCATGAGGAACTCCCTGTTGACCTACCCCTTAGACACTCAAGTCCGGAAAAAGACTCAACACTCCAACTGGATTGGAGTCGGTCATAACATATCATCTGGCACTCATTTTCAGGTGCATGTCACAATTCCTGAGCTTCTTCCGCCATGTATAGAAAGTCTGCTCGCTCACTCAATTCATACGGCACATAGTGCGGCAAGCGGGAGAATGTGTTTTAATGCTGAGCGAGTAAAATTCTCACTATTCTTTCGGCAGCTTGCCCATCCCATAGTTCAGGGATGCGTCCTTTCTTCCAGGATCCGGAAAGCACCCGCTGCAACGCTTCTGTAATGCTCTCCGTCCTGGCCGCAACCAGCTCATTGGTGCCGATCTCGACCGTGATCGGACGTTCGGTGTGAGGACGGATTGTCAGGCAGGGAACACCGAGATAGGTGCATTCATCCTGAATCCCTCCGGAATCGGTGATCGTCGCTACCGCACCCTGCTCAATGGAAAGAAAGGTCAGATAGTCGAGCGGTTCGGTGAGGATGATCCGGTCACTATTTGCCATACTGTTCCACAAATCCCACTGACGCAGTCGGCTTCGTGTACGAGGGTGCACCGGGAAGACGACCGGGATTGAGCGGCTCACCTCTACCAGGCTGCCGACAAGACCGCGCAGTGCGCTCTCGTTATCGACATTAAACGGATAGTGAATCGTACTCAGGACATACCCATTCTCATCCAGATTAAAGTGCTCCCAGGCCTTTCCCGCTTTTGCTTGCGGCAGCAGGGCAATAAGTGTATCAATCATCACATTCCCAACATGATGAATACGCTCCTCAGGGACTCCTTCTTCGACGAGGTTCCGGATCGCAGAGGGTTCGGTGACGAACAGCAGCTCGCTTGCGTCATCCGCAATCCTTCTATTCGCTTCATCCGGCTGATCGAATGCATGGACACGTAATCCTGCTTCGATGTGCGCGGTTCTGATCCCGGTTTTCCCGGCGAGAATCGCTGCAGCGGTGGTGGAGTTGTCATCCCCGTAGATCAGTAGCCAATCGGGTTTCAGACGAACGAGTTCCGGTTCAAGGACCTCCATAATCTGACTCATTTGTGTTCCATGCCGGGCTGTCCCCACATCCAAAGTCACTTCCGGGGCTGGCATGTTCAGAACACGAATAAAGGACCCGGCCATCTCATCATCATAATGCTGACCCGTGTGAATGATAGAGTGCTGACCATTCCCCGCAGCCTGAAAAGCGTGAGCAACGGGTGCGATCTTCACAAAATTGGGTCGTACACCAGAGATTGAAATGAAGTGCATCTAAGGTTGTCCTGTATGAGCAGTTGGTTACCCGGCTGAATCTTCTTTGATTTTAACACAATAACCGCGCTGCAGGCTTCTCCATCTTTAAGGGATTTCTTTTGAACCGCAGGAAAAGCGTCTCAAACGGGATTGTTACTCAAATACCCCGCATACTCTGGAATAGCGTACGCCACAGCAGGGTCAGGTCGAGCATCAACGATCGGTTCTGGATGTAGAAGAGGTCATAATCCAGGTTCTTGTGGATCGGAATGGATCGATCTGCGGATAATTGCCACAAACCAGTGATTCCCGGCTTGACTGCAAGCCTAAGACGTTCCATATCATTGTACTGGTCCACCACGAAAGGCATTTCAGGCCGTGGGCCGACCAGACTCATGTCGCCACGCAGCACATTCAGCAGCTGCGGGATTTCATCCAGGCTGAGTTTCCGAAGGATTCTGCCGAAAGGAGTGATCCGGCTGTCTGTGGATGACTGCGGTGTCAAGCTGTAGGGATCTGAGTCCGAGTACATCGTACGCAACTTGTACATGGTAAAGGGCTTCCCGTTCAGACCGATGCGTGTCTGACGGAACAGGACCGGCCCTGTTGAGGTACGCCGGATAATCACTGCGATGATCAGTAGAATCGGTGAGCCGACAAGCAAACCCAGCCCTGAGACGATAATGTCAAGCGTCCGCTTGAATGCCTCATACAGAGGCTGCGGACGGACCTTTTTCTTTCGTAGCACCGGGATAAAGTCGAGCATCTCGACTTCGAGCGTCTGGGGCGGAAACTCACCAATAGAGGGAACAAGCGAGACCTCAATACCGCGTGCCTTCGCTGTATCGAACAGTTCCTGAAGTCGGTCTCGGCCAATATTCGGGTCGTTGATCCAGATTTCCTTCACTTCCCGATGCGAGGTCAATTCATTCAGGTTCTCATAGGTCCCCAGAATCTTGGCTGATCCTCGCACCTCAAGACTGTCAGTCGTGATGAACTGACCGACACGGTCATGACTGCTTTCAAGGAACCCGACCAACTTGTACTGCTTGCGATTATCCTGCACGATTCGACGCAGCAGGCTCTGTCCGGCTGTACCGTTCCCGAGGATCAACAGCTCCTTGGGGGCCGAATTCTGATCGAAGGATGGCAGTTGGCGGGTTGCGAGAATTGCCCGGACCGTGGGTGTGAAAAGTACCGAGAGCAAGCCGGACAACAAGACAATCCCAACGCCCATATCCTTGAATAGAGGCAAATTACAGATGATAATCAGGGTAATCGTCGTGAAAAAGATGCCACGCAGCAATCTGCGTGACCCATCGATGTTGATGAGGCTGTCTTTATGATGGTAGACGCCTTCCCAGAGGAAGATGAAATGCTGGACAGCGATGGCGTAGACGAGGAATTGACCCGCTTTAACTGGGTCCGGGATACCGAAAAAGCCTGGAAGCGCATCACTGATGCCCGAAACAACCAGGGCAACGATGCTGTAGGCGAGAGCGAGGGATAACGCATCCGCAAACCAGGGAAGCCACCTTTTCGAAATCCGCCTGATCATACCCGAGATAGTCCCCTGTTAAATGACTTGATTCTTAAACGTACCATCGGATGGAGACGAACAGTTTGAACTATCTGCGACCCTGCCTTGAAAGATGCCTTGTCAACAGAAGTTCGAGGTGTGCTTCAGGTCACATCCGGGAGAATTCTCAAAAAAGCCAAAAAGCTGCTTCCGCCTACTGTATTACAGGTTGTACCTGCTAACAATCACCCTCAAGCCGGCAATTCTACTCGATGTATCCGAGGGAGACAGACACCCCCGCTTATGACCTTGTGCGCGAACATTCTTCGCCACGCAGGCCTGTGAGTGTAAATCAGAAGTATTCCGTGTGGTTCGACCCTTTTGTGGCTGGGGAGGACGCAGAATGAGAATGTAAGTCATGCGAATAACAGGAAACAAGAGAATTCGACCTTGTATCCATTCTGATTGACCAGCAATCCAACCGCCGGCGAGTGGTCCCCTTAAGTACCTGAGACTCAAACCAATCCGCAAGTACGTTGCGAACTGGTCGGAGCATGTGCTGGCAGATCAACAGTACATTCCTGGTCGGTTATTCACAGCGCTGCTATCTCAGTCGGCGTTCTCGGTACTCTTTGTGGTCTTCCGGCTACAGTCCAGATCTCAAGAGTTCCTCAAGCTGATCCAGTGTCGAACGCATGCCCTCCGCTGCGCCGACCTCGGGGACGTTATTGACTCTTTCTTCACACGTGTGGAGGACCGCACGCATACCAAGGATCGTCTTGCCATTCTCCCGGGTGATCGCACTTCTGTACGGAACTTGTCTGGTTTTGCTGCGCACCGTGTTTCGCAAATTTCAGGAAGAATGATCCAGCTGGTCCTCCAGCAAACCGGAGAGGTGAGCGGTGTTATGTGCCTGATTTTTTGTGATTTTGAATGCGACTTATACTGGCAACTACAAATTGCCACACTACGCTTCACTTCGTTCACAATCACGGGTAGCCAGCATTGGTTAATGAGATAGCTGTGATTCCCATGTGCATGCTCCGGGTATGTTCATGGTCAACACTGACCGCCTCGCTCGTTTTCGAATCAGTGAGAACGCGCGGCATATATAGAGATGGAGCGAAAACTCGTATCCTGGAGAGGACGGTAAAACGCGCTACTGCAAGGCTTCTACAAACCGGGCGAGGCAGCCAGCCCGGCAGTGACTTACACCGTCAGAGGGATCTGCATAAACTCTGAGCTGAAGGAGAAGATGATCTTCGGATTATCCTCGATGGCTCGCTGCAGATTCCAGTTGGATTCCGCAAAGAAGACGAGATTGCCATCCTTGTCCTGAGCTAACCGATCCGATTTGTACTTGCAGAATGCCTCGAGTTCCCTGGAATCTTTAGCAGTGATCCATGCGGCTTTGTAGAAGGGCAGAGGTTCGAAACGGCAGAGTGCGCCGTATTCGTGCTCCAGCCGATACTGGATGACGTCGAATTGCAGCGCGCCAACTGTCCCGATGATCCTGCGATTGCCGTATTCCTGGATGAAGAGCTGGGCGACCCCCTCATCGGAGAGTTGACGTATCCCGGATTCCAACTGTTTGGATTTCATCGGATCGATGTTCACCACCTGCCGGAAGATTTCGGGCGAGAAGCTTGGAATGCCCTTGAACATGATCGCTTCGCCCTCGGTCAGGGTGTCGCCGATTTTGAAGTTTCCCGTATCGTACAGCCCAATGACATCGCCGGGATATGCCTCCTCGATGAGGGTCTTCTCCTGGGCCATAAAACTTGCGGGTGTGCGAAAACGCAGGCTTTTCCCCTGCCGCACGTGGTGATAGAACTTGTTCCTGTCGAACCTGCCGGAGCAGACACGCAGGAATGCGATGCGGTCTCTGTGCCGTGGATCGAGGTTCGCGTGGATTTTGAAGACAAACCCGCTGAATCCCTCTTCATAGGGTGAGACAACTCGTTGGTCGGCGTAACGTTGGCGCGGACTCGGGGCGATTGCGACAAAGGTGTCGAGCAGTTCACGCACGCCGAAATTGTTCAGGGCGCTGCCGAAAAAAACCGGAGCGAGGCTTCCTTCGAGATAACGTTCGGTGTCGAATGTCGTGTACACACCCTCCAGCAGTTCAACATCCTTCCTCAGCCGAATCGCCTGCCCACCAAGATGGTTGTCCAGGAGGGGGTCGGAGAGATCGCGCACGGAGATGCCATCCTCGGCAACGGTCTGCCTCATCGGCCGGAACAGGTGCAGGCTGTTCTCGTGCAGGTTGTAAACACCCTTGAAGGTCGCGCCCATTCCGATCGGCCAGCTCATGGGGCGAACATCGATCTGGAGAGTCTGCTCGATCTCGTCCAGCAGTTCGATCGGGTCACGTCCCTCGCGATCCAGCTTGTTGACGAATACGAGCACCGGGGTCTGACGCATCCTGCAGACTTCCATCAATTTGATGGTCTGGGATTCTACGCCCTTCGCGCTGTCGATCACGACAATCACACTGTCCACGGCGGTCAGAGTCCGGAAAGTGTCCTCGGCAAAATCCTTGTGACCCGGGGTATCCAGGAGGTTGATCCGCAAAGCCTTGTAATCGAATCCCATCACCGATGTCGCAACTGAAATCCCCCTCTGCCGTTCGATTTCCATGAAGTCCGAGGTCGCGGTCTTCCTGATTTTGTTGGATTTGACCGCACCGGCCACATGGATCGCCCCACCGAACAGCAGCAACTTTTCGGTCAAGGTGGTCTTGCCCGCATCAGGGTGGCTGATGATGGCGAAGGTGCGTCGCCTCTCGATCTCTTTTACCAGGCTCACTGCGACCTCTGCAGGTAACGATCACTCAATTTCGACGATCAGAAAAATTCGAGCAGATTCATCTTCCCGACACGATCATACACCCGCCAGATCTGTCGATCGATGTATCCCGGTGAACTCCGTCTTGCGGAAAACAGGGTGGAATATCACTGAATCCAGCCTACCCTGCAAGATGAAACTTCATGGATTGGAGCAGCGTAACTGCGAAGCGATTGGGCGTGTGACACAAGGCGTGTGGTGACAGGTTTGAGTGTCTCTCGAAAGAATTCTCCCATGACTGATTCATGAACGCTCGGACGAATAGTCGCGGAGGTCTGGCTGTCAAATTCGCCGAGAGGCAAGCGTAGCGAAGTCGCTCGGCGCGGCTTGACAGCTGAGGTCGAATACCTTGTAACAGCACTTGTTTTGCGAAAGAAATGTTCATTCAAGAGAAGCGAGTCCGTTCAGCAAGTGAACTCAGTCAACCTGCCATTTCTTTCGCAAAACAAGTCTCCCATGCGAAGTATTGCTGTATCGTTGTCAAGTTGCACCAGGAAACGTCACTTCGTTCCGCCTCCTGGTGAACTTGACAACTCGCTTCAGTAGGAACTGTCAATCGTCCCCCTGGTAGTGGCTGAGCTGAAATGACGTGGGCTTCTCTGCAGGGACATTTCTGTCAAGAACGGTTATATTCCTGTGCTGTTGCCCTCCCTCGAAATTGATCCCCTCATCCTGGCTGACTACATTGCGTCACACAACTGATGCTGCATAAGGGAGGCAAGGGATGAAAAAGCGTATCTGGTCCGGGACTCTGCTGTCGCTCATCTTGTTCAGTGCGGCACTCGCGAGCGAGCGGACTCATACCATCGTTCCAGAGGATTATTTCAGTCAGATATTCCTCCGCGAGGTGGTCGCATCTCCGGATGGACAAAAGAGTGCATTTGTTGATCTTCGCTGGGACAAGGAGCAGGATGGCCGTTTCAGCGACATCTGGGTGCTCGATCACAAGAGCCGCGCCACCCAGCGTCTGACATTCGGACCGAAGAACGAGGTACAACCTCGCTGGACGCCGGACGGGAAACAACTTTATTTCATCGGTCACTACAAGCATGGTGACAGCAGTGGACCGCCCGAGGACGGCAGTGCCCAGGTCTGGCGAATCGATGCTGACGGTAAAAACCTGATGGCGATAACACGGATACCCGATGGCATCGGTGGGTTCGAGCTGAGTTCGGACGGGTCTTCCCTCTACTTCACCGTGGCGCGCGAAGAGATGAGCGATGAGTTTCGCGACCTGCGCAAGCGGTACAAAGGCGACCTGGAGTACGGCCACGGGATGTATGAAGTGACTGAACTCTGGAAGCTGGACTTGACATCCTGGCGGAGTGAGATGGTCGCCGATCCTGGCCGAACCATCCTCGAATTTGCGGTCTCGAGCGATCAACGATACATCGCCATGATCACCACACCGGATGAGCATCTGATTTCGGCCGAGGGGTGGTCGGTCGTACAACTCCTTGACCAACGTACGGGAACTCTTTCGACTCTCCCGGACAGACACTGGCGTGCGGAAGCGCCATCACCCTACGGCTGGCTCGAAAACATCACCTGGTCTGCCCGTGGGCACAAGCTGGCCTGGTCGATCGATTTCGACGGGTACCCGATGCAACTCTTCGCGTCCGATTTCGCCAACGGTATCGACGGAGCAGAGATCCGTGAGCTGAAACGAGCGGATGGTGTTTCAGCGATGGGCAACCTCCGTTGGCTGCCCGATGGTAGCGCGTTGGCGTACCGCGGCGACCACATGGCCCGGACCCGAGTCTATTCGACAAACTTTACCACCAATGCAGCGTCTACCTTGACACCGGGTGATGTGGTTGTGGACGCCTTTGATTTGGCTGGCAAGAGCGGCGATCCGATCACAATCCAGAGTGAGTTGACCTACTACCACGACCTCGCTTTGTGGAAAAAAGGCAAAGGTGAAAGGCTTACACGACTCAATCCGCAGGTGGACAGCTGGAAACTGCCGCAGATCTCGATCTTCCGCTGGACCGGTGAGAACGGTGACCCTGTCGAAGGCATCCTCGAATTGCCGTCCGATTATGATGGCAGCGGCAATCTGCCCCTCCTGGTAAACCTGCATGGCGGGCCATCGGACGCCGAACGCTATTGCTTCCTTTTCTGGATCTACGGGCGTGCGACTTTCGCGGCAAAGGGGTATGCGATGCTCGCACCCAACTACCGGGGCTCCACCGGTTACGGCGACAAGTTCATGGTCGACCTGGTGGGAAACGAGAACGATTACGATGTCAAGGACATCCTGGCGGGTGTCGACGCCTTGATCGAGCAGGGGATTGTCGATCCGGAACGAATGGCGGTTTCCGGCTGGAGCAATGGCGGCTTCCTGACAAATGCGTTGATCGCTACAGACCGTTTCAAGGCCGCCAGCAGCGGCGCAGGGGTGCTGGACATGACTGTCCAGTTTCTCGAAGAGGACACTCCCGGGCATGTGATCAATTTCATGCAGGGCTTGCCCTGGGAGCAGCCGGAGGAGTACCAGGCAGCCTCCCCACTCTATTCGCTGAAGCCAGGCCTGCAGACCGCAGTGATCATCCACGTGGGCGAGGGCGATCCACGTGTACCCGCCAGCCACAGCAGGGGGCTGCACCGTGTGCTCAAATACTACCTGGATATGCCTGTCGAACTGGTGATTTATCCTGGCGCCGGGCACAACCTGACAAGGTACACCCACCGTCTCGCGAAGATGGAGTGGGATCACGCATGGTTTGACAAATACCTGTCGGGAAACTGAATCGGACCTGCTTGCAGAGATGGATAGAAAGCGACAAACCCGAGGCTTGTGCTCCGGGTTTGTTGCATTTCGGGCAGTTGTTTCATGCGTCTACTCAAGAATCTGTGCGGTTGTCTTTGGCTAATCAGGTTGTCAAGATCGCCTGGAGGCCGCAGGTCTCCAGGGGTGTCTTGACAACCAAAAAGCAAACACCATGTGGTAAGCCCTTGTTTTATTGAAAACAAATTTTCGGAGTCGATATAGATAATTGCTTCCGTGTATTGACAGCGTTCATCCAATAACTCAACCGGCACATTTGTTTTCAATAGAACGAGGGGCAATTCAAGATGTCAGTCTTGTGGCCGTCAAGTTGCGCCGAGAGACTGCGCTACACTTGCCTCTCGGCGAACTTGACCGCTTATTTCGCGTACAAATTCTCAGGAGTAGCCAGTTTCAGCGGAGGACCTTCACTCGCCTTCCTTGCCCCAGGTCTTCTGAATAAAGCCAGCCCGTCCCGATCCAACCTTGTAAGCGTTGTAGTGAAGCGAATTTTTCCGATAATAATCCTGGTGGTACTCCTCCGCGGGGTAAAAGACTCTCGCTTCTCTGATATCGGTCACGATCGGGTTTGTGAACTTGCCGGATGCCGCCAGCTTTTCTTTGGAGGCGAGGGCAGCCTGACGCTGCTCCTCATCATGCCAGAAGATGGCGGTTTTGTACTGGGGGCCTCGATCCGCAAACTGACCGTAGCTGTCTGTCGGATCAATATTCCGCCAGAAGATCTCCAGCAACCTGTTAAAGCTGACAACTTCGGGATCGAATGTCACCTGTGCCACTTCGAGATGCCCGGATTTCCCGGTGCTGACCTGTTCGTAGCTCGGGTTCTCAACGGTCCCGCCCATGTAGCCGGCGATCACGTCAACCACACCTTCGGTCTGATGGAAGGGGGGCTCGAGGCACCAGAAACACCCGCCAGCAAATGTTGCCACGCTCATCCCTTCTCCTTCCTGTTGACCCATCACCGGCGCGATCGCAAACAAACCAATCGCGACCCACAGAATCAGCGACACCGCTCTGTTCCGCATAGTTCCTCCTGATCCTGCACCCTGTAAATCGAATGGCAATTTCTGGTATCACCCCCCGGTGTTCCAACACTTGTGAACCCACTATTTGTCAATGTAGAAGAAGAATCTTACCAATGAAAAACCTATATTGTACGGTTGAGAGAGCAGGAGTGGAACTTACAGATGCGACAACCTGGCCCAATCGAATCCGAGATGCACACCGACAGGAACTCTGCAGGCATCCCTTCCATGCGTATCCTCTTCCAGCGAGAGTTACGTGGCATCCTTCTGTTCCTCCTCCTCATGATCGTGTCCACCGGTTTCACCCAATCCCTGCATCGCCCCATTCGAACCTTCGGAGAGGGGCAGATCCCGAAGGTTGGTGATCCGAAGGGCATCATCCAGGATGGCCGAGGGGTCATCTGGGTGTGGGGTTCGCGGGGCGCGACCTGGTATGATGGTGCCCGTTTCGGCCATCTGAGTACAGAAACCGGTCTGCCCTCAGACCATGTCTACCATGTCAAAACCCTGCCGGACAACAGCATTCTTTTTGCCACCTATGGCGGGCTTGTCCAGTACCATCCGGGTCTCGGAACTCTCGACACTCTGCTCTCCGATCCCGGTATCCCAATCCGTGACGTGGTCGTCCACGAAAAAGGGTTGTTCATTGCAACCAATGCGGGAGTGATGTTCCATGACGAGCGAGGCTATTTCCGGATTGGTGTAATGCCGGCAGACACCACCTTTGGATTCAATTTCCTCGTGCATCAATTCGCGTACGATCCTGAACGTGAACTGCTCTGGGCAGCGACAGACCGTATCGGAGTTGTGCGAATCGATCTAACCGAACTCTGGCCACTACTCGAGACCAATCCGGAGGTCGTCAGTGATCTGGTCGTACACCAGTGCCCCATCGCATTCCGTTATGAAAAGCCGCATATGGTCGACCCACTGGAATTTTATACGATCTCTGAGGCGCAGGCGAGGACTCGCAGGTGGCAGAAGGTTGCTCAGCTCTATACCATCCACCCGCGCCACATCCCCTGGGCGGTGGAGGGACTGGTCCTCGACCCGGAGCACGGTGGTGTGCTGCTTCACACACGCCAGGAAGTCTATCGGATCTCGGAGGCGGGAAGTATCGAACGGGTGGGCGTACCTCGTCAACCGGTGGGTGTGCGCAGGCTGGCGCTTCTGAAAGATGGACGAGTGAGCATTGTACGAAGCGACGGCGTATTCATGCTCGAGGGTAAGGAGACAGATCCATCCGCCCGGGAATGGATTACACGGCAATCGAATATCCGGGCGCATTACCAGGACCAGCAGGGTATCCACTGGATGGTCGATTCACGGGGCGATCTTCATCGTTACAGCTCGATTGGGATCTCTGTTTTTGCATCGCAATCTTATCCGATCCTCGAGGATTTGCGCGAGATCCACGAACTTGAAAATGGTACCCTGCTGCTGGCCAGCTCACGTGGCCTGGCGCATCTTTTCCGTGACAGCCTTGAGACAATCTTCCGTTTCGATCAACTTCTGGGCGGATTCGCCGCATCGGGAGTCGACCGCTATGGCCAATACATGATTGCCACCTCCAATCGTCTCTACCGGTTCAATCCTGCCACACGCAGAGCAGCCGCCCTCACCGGGGAGTTGATTGTCAACAGCTCTCGGACCAATTTCGATGCCGATGACCAGGGAAACCTCTGGTTCGTGCTCTCTGAACACCTCTATCGATGGGATGGGGATCACCTCGCGAGACACGAGAAGGACTCGTTCACCGCATCCCTGTTTCTCGATGCTGAGCCCGGCGGTCGCATCCTCGTCGGGCAGTGGCCCTGGCTCTATGAACGTAATGACGGTATCGTGCGACGCTACACAGCCCTCGCGATCCTCGAAGCAGAGCACGAGGAATTCCCCAACTCTGGATGGGTCGAAGAGAGACCGTTTGTCAGTTTGCCGTCAAACAAGCTGAACGACGATTTTTCGGCAATGGTCGGTGCTACCGGCCCGGACGGCGCCTATTGGGTGGGTACCTTCAATAGCGGTATTGTCAGGATCGTCAGCTTTGCAAATCCTTACCAGACGATCGACTCCATGCGTGTTTACGACAAGCGCACAGGTCTCCCCTCGAATTCAGTGCACCAGTTGAATGTGGGAAGCAACGGCGACCTCCACTTTACCCTTGCGCACGGTGCAGCAGTGATCACGCGAGAAGGGATCCAGAGTGTCACGGTTCCCCTGCCGGAAGGTGCAATACTGTTCGATTTTCTCTGTCTCGATGATGGACGGATCATTTGCGCCACTTCGCACGGACTGCTGATCATCAGCGAGGATCGCAGCTTCGCCCTTGACAAAAGCTCCGGCCTGCCCGAGGATGCGGTTGTCCGTGTACGCCTGCTCGCGGACGGATCTCTGCTTGCGCAACAGCCGAACGGGGTATTTCTTGTTGACCTCGAACACCTGCTCGGCAGTGTCCAACCTGGGGGGGCGCCAGTTTTCAGCAGTGTGGTGGTGAATGAGACACGGTTCGATCCGCAGGAACGGGTGGTTGTCGAATCTCAGCGTCGATCTCTGCGATGTGAAATCGCATTGCCGGACTTTTTCAACGAACGATCCCACCTCTTCTCCTGGCGCCTCGCCGGATTTGATGCCGACTTCAGGCCCTATTCACACCAGACACAAATCGAGTACACGAACCTGCCCCCCGGCGAATACCGTCTTGAGTTGAAAGCACGAAACGGGTTCGGCGAGGAGCGAATTGTCGAGAAGCCGCTCATCCTGTTTGTCCCGCGTCGCTTCCATGAAACCCCGCTCTTTTACCTGACGATGATCGTACTGGGTTTACTGGTGATTCTCCTTTTCCTGCGCTGGCGGATTGCACGACTTCGCGCTCAGCAGGAGGCCGCTCTGCATGTGGAGCAAGAGAAATTGCTGGTGGCCAGCCGTCTCGCCGCAGCAGTCGCACATGAGTTCAACAATCCGCTGCAGATCATCCTCGGCGCCTGGGAGCTGAACCGTAACAAGGGACTCCCCCAGGAGAAGAAAACTGAATACCTGGACCGTATCCCCACTCAGGTCTCCCGGATGCAGGTCCTGATCGAAAAGCTGCTTGCCATCCGTCAGATTCGCGAGGTGGATTATGCTGCCGGGGTCAAGATCCTTGATCTCGCCACCCAATCGCTTGAAGAGGGTACACCTGTTGCAGAACCAGAAGACCCTGACGCAAAGAAACCCGACACCAACCCCGAGATGTAGCACTTCGCTACTTAAGATTCTCTCAACTCCGCTGACTGCAACTCGAGTACTGCATTCTTCCCATCCATCCTATCTGCAATCTCTTGTATTATGGATACTTATTGTGATCGGGCAATTTGGCATCGTTGTTGCTTCCCTCACTGGCGAACACTTTTACCGGGAGTGAACCATGAAGAAGTCAACGATTATCCTGAGCCTTGCCCTCGCCGTGCTTTTTGTCGTGGGTAGCGTGTACGCCGCCACCCCGATCACAGAACCGACCATCAAGACGACCGAGATTCACGATGGCTACGCCGCCCCCGTGTTGAAGAAAGCGGAACGTCCTGGACGGATTGTGATCAACAACCGTGAGATCGAAGGGTATGTCACCCTCGAAATGCTGATCGACGAGTCGGGCAAGGTCCAGAAAGCCAAGGTGCTCTATCGCACCAGCCAGCTTGCAGTCCATAATGCAGTGGAAGCTGCCAGCAACTGGGTTTTTGAACCCGCCAGGTTGAATGGTAAGCCCTTCAAGTCGTATGTGGCCTATAATGTTCCCTTCGGCCGCGACCTTGAGGCTTTCGAGGAGAACAGTTACGCCTCGAGTATCGTCACGAACTACAGCGATCTTGCGAGCAAGTAAAGCGGTTGCAGGACTGCACCACCCCACTTCGGGGTGTTCTGATAGAAGAACGCCGATTTCCCTCCGGGGAGATCGGCGTTTCACATGAGCAAAAGGCCGATCCACCCGAAGGTGGATCGGCCTGGGACCTGCGGTAGATCGAGGTTACTTGAGGAGCATCATCTTGCGTGTCGTGCTGAAGCCATCAGCTTCCATGCGGTAGAAATAGACACCGCTGGAGAGGTTGCTGGCGTCAAAGGTGACGCTCTTGTTGCCTGGAGCAGCCTGTCCATGGAACAGAGTCGCAACTTCCTGTCCGTTCAGGTTGAACACCTTGACCGCAACATTGCCTGCCTTCGGCACGGTGAAGGTGATCTGTGTGGTCGGGTTGAACGGGTTCGGATAGTTCTGGCTCAGATCGTAGACAAGCGGGGTGACGACATCAGACTCGGGAGCCGAGGTCGCACCGAACCAGGTCAGGACATTGCCCATGAGCTGGCCGAACTGCGCCGTAGCACCGATGCCAACTCCCGGGACGTCTTCCATCGCAGCCATGACGTCAAAGCTGATGTAGACCGTCTTGCCGCCGAAGCTGTTCACGTAGGAGATACCGCCATTGATGGACTGGTCCTCGCCCGTGAACAGATCTGTTGCGCCGGCACGACCTGTGACACCATCTGCCCAGTCACCGGAGTAGACGTTGGGATAGATGACGAACGGATCGTTTTCGAAGTCGTTCGTCAGGTCATTCCCCGCAACACCGTAATAGACCGAGTCGGTTGGCACTGGATCGTTGATGCCACCCGCGACTCCGAAGACATCGTAAACGAAGTCACCTGCGGAGAAGGTGGGTTCATCAGCCTCGCCATTGGTGTAGAAGTAGTCCATGTCCGAGAAGAAGATGTTACCGCCAGCTTCGGCGTACGCCATGTAAGCGTTGTCCAGGCTGCGGGTGGGAACAGTGCTTGCCCCCCAGCCAAAGATGAAGACAGCGCCCCAGTCGTTGTCCACTGTGAATTCGTCGATGCCCTTGTTGTCATCGGCATCCCAGAACTCAAAGTAGTAGTCGTTCTCCCAGAAGTAGTAGTTGGCACCCTGCCAGGCGGCGGAACCGTGATCGACCATCAGGATGTCTGCTCCCGGATGAGCGAACTCAACCACGTTGAACCAGAGCTGCTCGTCGATGTTGCTGTTGAATCCATCCTCATCGTCGACAGCTTCGATCCAGTAGGCGATTTCGTCCCCGACTTCCGCATCGATGGTGAAAGTAGCGCTGAAGTCGTTGGTTCCTTGAATCTGGGACATCGTGTACTCGGTCGGGTTGCCGTCATTCACGGAAACCAGCAGGACAGCGGAGTCGTCCTCATCCCAGCCGTTGTCGTCGATGATCTCACAAACAACCGTGCACTCCTTGCTGCCGTTCACGGTATTCGGGAGCTGGTTCATCGAACCGATGAGTGGCGGTGCACCCAATGGATAACTGACTGCGACACGCAACATCAGGTCAACAACCGTATCAGTCTGGATGTTGCCAGAGTAGGCACCCCAGATGTGCTCCATCGCTTCGGTCCAGGGACCACCAAACCAGGTGTAGGTGAAACGACGTCCTGAAACATCGTCCGCCAATGGGAAGGGATCGCCACCCTCGCCAGTCTTCACGAAACCAACGACGAACTTGCGACCGTCCTCGATCCAGACACCACCACCAGGAAGGTCACCTTCGCTGAAGAGGTTTTCGAACGACTGGCTACCGGTTGAGGAGTTCTGGTAGGGTCCGAAAAGGACATCGCCCAGCGGGCTGACGGGCGAAGTGCCACGGTTCGGGGCACGCCCATCCGGGTACATCTCCGCTGCTCCGTCACCGTACTCCCAGATGAACGTCTGGAAGTTGCCACCGGTGTACCACTGCAACTGCGCGAAATAGATCGAGCAGGGTGCCAGTGGCTGGAAAACAACGGCCATCGTGTCAAACTGGTCACCCGAGCCGAGGTAATACTCAGCGCTGCTGGTGAACCTCTGGATGAAGAAAAGGTCATCCAGGTCGTCGAGTTCGCTGGCGACCGGACCCCTGATTGCACGTTCACTTCCGAGCGGCTCCAACATCACAAGGTCCGCTGCGGCGGCTACGCCGGTGAACATCAACAGGAACAAACCGAACACCAGGATTCTTCGAGTCATGCTTCCTCCTTTGTGCTTACGGTGCAACTTCTTGTTGCCCTTTTGGTTAACAGCTCTCTACCACCCATAACATATCTGACTCTCACTCCAAACTATCCAGCATCTCACGCAGCTCGATCAGGAAAAGTCCGAAATCATCTGCGTAAAGGTAATCAACCTCAAACTGGTCTCCCACACTCGGAACAGGATTACATCGAAAAGAGACTCGATTGCCTGTTGAGACGAATGAAGTGATTTCACACTCCATGTTCGAAGCAACTGAGGTAATGGTCTGAGGATGGATCAGGTTGTAATTGCTCAGAACCAGTTCTGCAATGCCTGTGGTGTGGGTGTCCTGCAGCATTGTGACACTCAGCGTCTCCGAATGGGGAAGAATATGCTGGGCATCAGCAATAAAGGATCCTTCCAGGTCGTCCGCGATCAGCATGGCTTCGTTGAAATTCCCAGCGCCGTACTGGGCATTCGCCTCGACCAACCGAATGTTGTGCAGGTTCACGCCATCGATCCAGCGATGTTCCTGCAGAGTTGAGGTGTTCCAAATAGCGGCGCAACTGCGAGCGTTCCGGACGGCGTCCGCATAGTCCAACGCTGCCAGGTAGGCCGCCGCCTTGCCCGCATACGCCTCCGCAAGGACAGCGTTCGCGTATGCCTCGGTGATCAGATCTTCCTCCAGTAACACGTCGCTGAGGGCGATCACATTGCTCAGGTTCTGCTGGGCACGGACAGGTTCGTTTGTCCGGGCATAGGCATATCCAAGCCCGAGGTAGGCTTCCAGGTTGGTGGCATCCGCATTCGCAACCAGAGCGAAGGTCTCGATCGAAGCGTCGACGCGGCCTTGATTCAGCTGATCCCAACCCTGCTTGACAAGGTAATCCACCGTCTGTGCAGGTCCCGTGGGGATGTTGTCACTCTCGTCACTGCATCCGAGAAACGCCGGGAGCGCAGCCAACAGGAGGACCAGCAAAACGGTCATGCCGGCATTTTTCAATGTTCTTCCACTCATCTTGAAATCCCTCCCGAAGGTCGTCACTTCACCAGGACCATCTTCTTGACATCATTAAAGCCGCGTGCGTTCATCCGGACAAAATAGACACCCGATGAAAGCGGGGCTCCCGATGCACTGCGTCCATCCCAGACCACCTTATGGCTGCCGAAACGGACCCTGTCGTTGACCAGTTTCACAACTTCCCTTCCGAGGACATCGAAGACGATCAGTGAAACCTGTCCCGTGCTCGGAAGCTGGAAGCCGATGGTCGTGGTCGGGTTGAACGGGTTTGGATAATTCTGATGCAGTGCGAAGCTCTCCGGAATCATGAAGCCCGCATCGACCTCGCCATGATCACCTGCGAGGACCCGATACTCACCGAAGCGCGGGATACGGACCGACACCGTGCTGGCACCGACATTCGCGGCACCACCGACATAGACCCACTCCCCTTCCGAAAGGGCGTATATCCCGACAGCTTCATCACCTGCGAGTTCCGCATCGTAAGGAAGGGTGAGTGTCGCCGGATCGTTCAACTCCAGGTTGCCGGGCGTGATCGTGTAAACACCGCTCACGGTCTCGAGACCATTCACGGTTCGCTTGCCACGCGCCCGCTCGAAAGGTTTAGCGCTGTTTCGTGTCACGACCACTTCAGCCGGACGACCGAGTGACTGCGCGGATGTGATGAGCGCGAAACCATCTTCGAGACGCAACTCGCCTGGAGTTCCCGAAGGCAGACGATTGACACCAATCCCGATCGCGGTTGAGACCGGGATTTCCTCGCCATTCACATAGAAGCCGCGAAGGTGCCAGTAGACATTGCCCGTCTCGGAAACCCACGCGGATTTCAGATACTGGACAAACTGCCCCCCTGTTACAGGGTTGTCGACCGAGGTGACAACATAGTCATCCAGGGTGTTGAAGATCGACAAGGTGTCTGAACCAGTGGCATCCGAACTCGAGAGGAGGATCGGCACCTGGAGGCCGGCGCTGTTATAGAGTGGCAGCTCGCTGATGACGTAGAGATCAACTTTACGCGAAAGCACTGGATTCTGCACCGCGAAAAGTTCCGTGTATGCCGCGGTTCCGGAATCATTGGTGATCTTGAAGTTGCCACCTCCAGCAGCGATCAACACCCAGGTCGGGAAGTTGCCATCCCCGGAAGGCCCGAAGCTCCATGCGCCAGCTGTCTCGTCCTCGGGGCTCATCGGCACAGAGCCCTTCTTGAGCACCGGGTCAAGCGCATAGTCCTGGAGATAGTACTCGCCGCCCAGGTTCGGTGAGACAGTTGTCGCACGGACATTCACCTTGCGGAACTTGATGTTGGTTCCACCAGTCCCCGCGAAAACCATCAGGTCATCCGTGTGAGGCGAAATGAGGGGGTTTGGGTCAAATGGCCCATAGCCAGTGAAGTAGTACGTGAATCCCCAGGGGGGCGACGAGGCGGAATAGGGTGGCTTATCCGCTCCGGTCGGTTTCCATTTGAGCGAAGTTCCCGGTACCGGACGCTGACCGATGATATTGGTGAAGGCATACTTCCGGTTGTCCTCACCAAACGTTGTGTCGATCAGGTTTGCGGTTGCGAAATCGAGGTAGAGATCGAGCACATCGTCCGCCGCCCAATCCGGGAGGAGCCCTGCCGTCTTGCGGGCATCGAGCACACGCTGAATGGACGCCATGTCCGTATACGGCGATTCAGCGATCTCACGAATCACAGCATCCCCGCCGTACTTCTCCCAGAGGTAGAGCATGTACAGGTAAACATGCTGGTAGTCGACCCGTGTTTTGAAGTCGGAGCCGATGAAGGTCATGCTGTTGCCACCTCCAAACCCCTTCGCGATGCCACCACCATAGAAGAGTGGCGCTTCGACAACACCGGCCGTCGCTGGATCATCGGCGACAAGGAATTCCGCGAAATAGGCGAAGCCCTTCCGCAGCCAGTTCTTCTCGAAGGGATCGACGGTATAGCTCACGTACTCTGTGTAGAGGTTGGCGATGGCCTCAAGCCCGGAATTCAACCCCGCCAGGGCCGTTGCAGATGCGGCATCCCAACGAACATTGTTCGCATTCCAGATGTAGCCCTCGCCATGCCCGGCCAGGAAATACTGTGGAAAGCTGTCAACAATGAACATGTTGGCATTGTTGGCAGTCGCGCTGCTGCTCCGGCCCGGCTGGTCCGCGGGATCGAAGTAGCCATGCTTCCAGAATGTGTTCTTTGAGTCGTTCCGTCCAAGACCGTACTCATCAAAAACGTCTGTAAAGACAATTTCAACTTTGGCAGGAACCAAATCGCTGGCATCACCGGCGAATACGTCGAGGATGATCTCGCGCGCGCCACGGGCGGGATCACGCTTGGAAGCGGTCTCGAAGAACTCGACAGCCGCGGCAAGCTCCTCATTGCTTAAAGGCTGTGCAATGACAGGATGTTCAGCGGCGCGTTTCTCACGCAGATCATAAGGCTGATAGGCCTGCCACTGCGTGTTGTCCACATACCAGTCGGCACCTTCTGAACTGGCACGGATCGAGGCATGAATCCGCCTGGTCGCGGTCGGGAAAGCCTCCCTGCTCTGCACGAAATAATGCCTGCCATATCCGAGCAGCAGCTCGGTGCTGGCCACCGCATTTTGCAGGACGGACTTATCCTCAAGCCCGGTTTCCGCCTCGCTGGTAGCGCCGTCATCGTTCTGCAGGAACCCGTCTGCCAGTTCCGCGGTCAGCGCAAGGCGGTCCTCCATCGGCAACGCGTTCATGAACGCAACATCCGCATCGCTCAAGGTGAAGTACAGCCTGCCCTTGCCACCAGAAATTGCCGCAACAGGCTCTGAGAAATTGTGCCCGGCGAAAGTGAGTTTGGTCAGATCAACCAGGCTTTCGCTGATCGCGACATTTGCCCCGACAACCAACTCACCGGTGATATAGTCATACCACAGGTAGTTCAGAAGTGGCGGGTTGACATCCGGGATATAATCGAAGTCGGTGGAAACCTCCCGGTTGCCGTTCAGGCGCGCCTGCTGGTAGACACTGTAGGGTTCAATGTGCAGGGTCATGTCGTTCTTGTCGGGATGCGATTCGAGCAGCATCCGGTCGGTCTCGTTCAAGGTGATTGCAATACCGCGGTTGCCTGCAACACGAGTGAACGTACCGCCTGACAGGGCTACTGTGTCCGTGGGCGAGATGAAACTGAAAGCCCCAACGCGAACATTGTTCTCAAGCCGAATGTCGAACTCGACTGTGAGGATATTCGTTGCGGCATCGTAGCTCGGGGTCACCCCTGCAGCCAGCTCTGGCGATTTGTTGGTCGCACTCTCCGGGATAATGGTGACCGGAGTGTCTCCTTCGCGGTTCCCATTGCCCAGTGAACTGATCACGGCATTCGAACGGACATGGACCAGGAAGTTTCCAGTTGGATCCGTGTCGATCAACTCCTCGACCGCTTGTGCATCCGCCAACCCCATCTCGATGACAACAGAGGAGTCGGCATCCGATAACCCGGGACGGCCAAAGGAGAGGCTGATCACTTCTTCGTCACCGGCAGTCAGGTGTCCAATCGCGAACTTCGGGACAACCGTATAGACAGTGACATCCGAACGCAACTTCTGGTTGAACTTGACCGTCAGGTAGTTCCAGCCGAGATCGTAGGTTGCCGACGCCACTTCAAGGGGCAGGGCCTCCGGGATGAGATCAACAGCCATCTCAGTCTGGGGCACGGCGGGATTGTAATCGACATCGACAAAGGTGTACGGCCCGAAACTGAGGGTGAGACCGCCTGACAGATTCAGCGCTTCAAGCTGGAATTGCCCGGCGTCGGAGAGACGCATCTCGAGTACGTCCGAATCGGTCTGAGTCAGGTCCAGCGCGCTGTTGGGAGTGAATGTGTTGCCATCCGCGTCATGGAAGACGAGGTTGGTGAGCACGACATTCTCCTCCTTGTCCAACACGCCGTTCCCATTACGGTCTTCGTTACGGATCTGATCGAGTGTGCCGTTTCCTGGACCAGGCCAGGCTGGATTGACGGGATGCGGTCCGGCAATGTCCTCTGCGATCTGGTCAAACTGCATGACATGATCGAACTCGAATCGCATCACATTCGTGTTGGCGTTGTACTCCGCCCGGATCAGGTTGACCGTCTGAGCAGTGGTTGGCTCCACATACTCGAGGGGTACCCAGCCGGCGGCGGAATGGACATCACCGGTGGTGGTCACCGTTCCTGCTGGCACGAAGAGCTGAAGGTTGTCCTTGTTGAGGGCTGTTTCGATGGCAACGATGTCATCGTAGTCATTCCCCCAACAGTTGCGCGGGTCTTCGGTGCCGTCCGCAGCCGTGTAGGTATAGTTGTCGACGACCCCGCCGAATATCGGCTTCAGCTCGAGGGTCAGCCCGGTCGCTGCCAGGTTCATCACGGTGCCGCCACGAAGTGCGTAATCCGCACGGGGGCCGTGTGAATCGTCATCAATGACAAGCCCGTCGATGATGACATACCCGGTAGCGGTCCGAACCTCACCACTGAATTGAATGGACAGTACATTCGTCCCGGCATTGTAGACCGCGGATTCCGGCGCAGGTTGGGCGTACGCCAAACCCGTTATCAGCAGGACGAATGTTGTCAGCACAAGCAAACGACTGACGTTCCGCATATTCTAACCTCCTTCGTTCAGACCCGGACCATGCCTGATCCGTGCTGAATGAAGCGGATTTCCCGCTTAAAAGTGGAATTGGATGCTGAACCTGTGAACGTTATCCAGCACGTTGTAGTTGCTGAACGCGTAATCGATCGCAAACCTGTTCCACTTCGCGCCCATACCCGCAGACATGCCAAGTGTATCATGACGGAACGTGTAGCCTCCGCGCAGGAAGAACATCTCCTGGAAGGCGTACTCAGTTCCAAAGTTTAAGCGCTCAAGGTTGTCGTTGGGGTGTTCCAGCTCACCGACCACCGTCACACGCTGGGTACTGGTTACCAGGGGGTCCATGGCTACCCCCAGCTTGAAGGTCATCGGAAAGTGGTAGGGTAGGAATTCCGTCTGATCCGCGAGCAATGCACCGTTGTCGTAGTCGAAGTACCCGCCGTCGAGCTGAATCTCCGGCCCGAAATTGCGGATGGACATGGAGAGCCGCACGGTATTCCACCGGGTGTCGTACATGGTTCCAACGTCGACCGCCATGGTGGAAGCAATTTCATCCGCGAGGTTCTCGCGAACGAACTTAATGTTCGTGCCGAGGCTGAACTTGTCTGTTAATCTCGTGGCAACCGTGATACCGGCAACCACATCGGTAACGGTGAATTGGCTTCCGGTGCCGTCCGGCTGGAGAACGGTTGTTTCCTCGATATCGCCGGAATTGAGGGAGGCGGCGAAGGCGCCGACTGCCCAGAAGCTGTTCACCTTGTAAGAGAATGCCACGGCGTTGTAGTTGATGTCTGCAAGCCAGTTGATCTGCTCGAACATCACTCCCTTACGCTCGATATTCACCAACCCGGCAGGATTCCAGAACATGGCGGTGTGGTCGTCACTCAGGGCAGAGAAAGCGTTGCCCATGCCGACACCACGCACGCCGATCGGAATCTTCAGGAAGTCGGAACCGACTGTTCCGACCTTGGCGAACTCTTCCGCCTGAACCGCGCTCCCCGCAAAGAGGAACGAGACGGCGATCAAGATCGCGACAATCTGTGCAAGTCTTTTTCGCATGGTCGTATCTCCCTTTGCGTGCTTAGCGGATGATCAGGAACTTGCCGATCTTCTTCGACCCGCCAGGGGTCTCGACGGCGTAGATATAAAGTCCCGAGACCACCTTCTGGTCGTTTCTGCTGATCAGATCCCAGTAAACCGCGCCAGTGGTGGCGTCCGTCTTCTGGATTTCGTCAATCAGATCGCCGGTGATGGTGAAGATCGAAATCTTGCACCGGGCGGGAAGGTTGACAAAACTGATCCGGTCTTCGTAGCGCGACTCGAACAACGCAGTTCCCTTGTAGGGATTGGGTACGACCTTGACATTGTCGAGGTTGTCCTCGGGTGCCAGGTCGGGTCGCGGAATGACCGGGTCCGGCGCACCATCAAAGGTTTTACGGTAGTTGGATTTCGCCGACTCGATCGAGTTCAGGCCACGGTCCGGCTTATCCGGGTCGTACGCCACGACAACGTAGTAGTACTTAAGACCGTTGACAGGCTTTTCAATCCCTTCAAAGATCGGGTCGCCATTCTTGTCGAGGAATTCGCCGCCTTCATCGGTATAACGGTTCACGATATCCGGCAGGTCGACCAGGATGTAGTCCCAGTCAGTCCCACGTGCACCACCCTCCTTGATGGACTGATAGTCCGGGTCGGTGGCGAGGATTCGTTCCGTGCCAGCAGGGAGAAGAGTGATCGGGTTCAGGGTATCCGCCTCACTGGTGAAGAGGTAGGTCGGCCCCTTGTCGGACACGTCGAATGCTGCGATCAACTCCCAGTTCTGAGCGTTGTATTTCGAGCGATAAATCTTGTACCCCTCGAAATCGGGAGCACCGATGAAGTTGTCGATGTCCGTTTCCGCTGAACTGTCCCAGACCAGGTCGACAGCATTGTCGGACGCGCTGTAACGGAGGTTGGGGATGGAGGGCGGAATCGGCAGCTTGAAATGCCCGTCGTGGATGATGGTGCCCGGCCAGTTTCCGTAGAATCCGAGTTGCGCCAGGTAATCATCGTAGGTTGATGAAGAGGGATCAGGTCCTGTTACGGGGTCGCCGATTTCTGCGAAGTCACCCCGGTAGTAAGCGACCATCGCATTATCGATGTTCTCCCGCAGACCCTGCAGTCCCCATCCGACAGCAGTCACCATGACAAACTTCTTGATCTCCTGGTCCTGCCAGTTGTTGATAGGACCGGCGGAAATCATGTATCGGTAGTCGAATACCGGGGCGCCTGCACCGTAGTCGAAGGGGTGAGGCATGAACTTCTGACCGGCGGAAAGGGTGTGACTTCCGGTCATGTACTCGTACTTCTCACGGTCTGACCCGGGGTCCGATTCCCAGTTCCACCACTGGTGGGAATAGGGACGCGGCATTGTGTCATCCGGAGCGTTCGTGAGCTGATAGGCTCCTTCGGGGATGTAGAGGAACCGTGTCCCGATAAAGCCCGCAACCGGTGTCGACAGGTGGCGTTCGCCAGTGTCGTTCTCACCCGACTGCGGATAATCGCCATCGAACATGTAGCTCATGTTCCGTGAGAGCAGGTAGCCGCGGAGGGTATCTCCGGTCACCTGGTTCACGGCGGGCTCACCGGCGACAATCCCCAGGTCCGGCCAACTGACCTGGTAACGGATGTACGGTGCGTGATCGGCCAGATAAATCTGGTACTCATCGTAGAATCCGTCCGGCGCCGGATCATCGTTCGCCGGAACAGGTTCACCCACCACGGGTGAGTAGCCGTTCCAGAAAGGATTGCGTGGATCAGCTCGCGGCCATCCCCAGTAATCGTAACCGGTGTCGCCGTCGCCATTCAAGTCGAGCGGATCGACCCAGTCATACCTGAATACATTCTCACCTTCCGGAGTCCAGCCATCGTAATCGACAAGGTCATCGATGTGCGGGTCGCTCGGGTCGCCACCAGGTCCTGAACCGACATCGTTGTCGAAGACATAAGTGACAAAGGCGCCGTTCAGGACACCACCGCTCACGTTTTTGATCTCTTCGTAGAAGATGACGAAGTCGTCATACTCAGTGAGCGACCAGGCGAGGCTGCGCTGGCTGACCTCAAAGCCGATGACTGTGTGACCGCCGATCCCGGAGTTGAGATCATCGAAACGCGACCAGCCATCCTGGATCGACTTTGGCCCGGTCCCGAAATAATAGGTTGAGCCATCGGTCGGGTCCAGCTCGTAGTTACCGTAATCGGCATGGCTGCTGTAGGGCACACCGCCAATCATTGCGGAAAGCCAGAGCCGTCCCTCCCAGATGTAGTAAACTTCCGACCCGGCCGGCCATTCTCCCGAAGGTAGCAGGGTGTTCGGTTCACCGTAATTGCCGAAGTTGGACACCGCGGTCCAGAAAGTGCCGACATCATGCACCTTGTAGGCGGTGCTTGGTCTCGCAGCGATCTCGGTGCGAGGCCCCTTGATATCCGGCCGGTCGATGACACGTGCAAGAAGCGCATCGGAGCCAATGGTCATCAACAGGATGACGCCGGCCATTGCAAACAGGTTTGTTCTTCTCAAGGCCTTCCTCCTCCCCGCTTAAAACTCGAGTCCAATGCCGAATTGGTACAAACGGCCGCGCTGATAATACCGCGGGTCATTGTACTTGCCGTCCACATCGTCGAACTGTTCGTACCAACCGATGTCGGCGTTCGCCTGGAAGAAACGCTGGTCGATGTTCTTCTGGTCAAAAATGTTGTATGCCTGCAGGTAGAAGAAGACACCGACACGCTCGGCAACGCTGAACCGTTTCTGCACACGTCCGTCAAACGACAGAGTGTGCGGGAGACGCTTGTCGTTGATGGGTGGATCCTTGTCGCGGGCAGGGCTCGAGTAAGGCAATCCGCTGCCATACCGACCAATCAGGCTGAACATCATCTCGTCCAACGCCGAACTGTTGAAGAGTCGGGTACCACGAGGGACCATGACCTGGACATTGCCGTAGATCGTATGCCTCTGATCCCAGTCGAGGTAACTCTCGGTGGTCCGAATCAGGTTGTTCGCCCAGGCGTTTTCGTAGTTCTGACGGGCGGTGGAGGATTTCCCCTTGGCGACTGAGTAGGTGTAGCTGACGTTTCCGCTGTAGAAGTTGCTGAAGCGTTTCTCCAGGCTCAGCTCGACACCACGCACGTTGCCGTAATCCTGGTTGATGTAGAGGCCATACCAGTTGCGGGCATCGTAGAAGACCTGCCGTGTGTCGGTCAATCCGGAGATGTCTTTGTAGAAACCGGTTGATACGATGACCAGGTCCTCGCTGAACTGATGGCGGAGCGTCAATTCGTAGGAGGTAGTCCGTTCCGGCTCAAGGTTCGGATTGCCCACAATCGGGAAAGCGCCGGAAAAGTCCCAGTTGACGTTGGTGAAGGCGTACTGGAGGATCGGAACCTGGAAGTTCCGGTTGTAGTTGAAGCTCAGAAGGTCGCGTTCTGTGATCGGGAAGGCAACACCGAGACGCGGGCTCCAGTAAAGTTTCGGATCGATCGAAACCGGGTTCTTGACCTCACCGCCGCTCTGCGGATCTGTCACCGGATCGGTGATGTCGGCGGGATAGTCATTCCAGTTGATGTCGAAGTAATCGGCACGCATACCCACGTTCAACACCAGACCTTCGAACTCCATCTTGTCTTCCACCCAGGCTCCGTACAGCCTCGGCTCAGCTTCGAAGTTCTGGCCGTAGACATTGCCGCCGGAAGCCATGTCGACATCATGATCGAAGATTTCGTAGAACTTGAGTTCCGCACCCGTTTTAAGCTGATGGAAACGATGGACCTGGCTGGTGAGGCTCCCCCGGTAGGTCCAGACGACTTTGTCATCGTTGTTCCAGCGGGCACGGTTGTAGGTCTTGCCGTCTCCGTAGATGTAGTAATCGTCGTTGTCGCGGGAGTTGGAGTTGAAGTTGATATCCGACCACTTCAACCACTTGCTGCGATCCGAGTGAATCTGGGAGGCGTCGATGTAACCATCGTCATCCTCATCACGGAAAAGGTCCGTGTTCGGGCCATACACGTCCCAATCCCAGATCTCATTGCCGTTGAGATCCTCCCACTCGGGAATGCCGTTCATGTTGTAATCGAACCAGAACATGGTCTGGTCGTCATTGGAACGGAGGTACTGGCGGTCGGCTGTCAACCGATCGCTCGGAATGTCCGCAATCGAGCCGTACTGAGGTTCCAGGTCGAGGATGCCGTTGCCGTTCTGATCCTCGTTGAACTTCTCCCGGGTGTTGTAATGCATCTTGGTCTGGTACCGGGAGACGCTCAATTCCCAGAAAGTCCTGCTGCTGGACGCCTGGTTCCACTTCGCAGCAAACTGGTTGGTATGCTGTGTATAGAAGGGGAGATGGTCCAGCATGTTAAAACTGTCGAGGTCCCAGTTACGGTTCAGGTCCTCGGAATCGATCACGCCATCCCCATCCAGGTCTTCACCGGGATCGAGAATACCGTTGCGGTTCACATCTTCTGTGTCAACCTGACCGTTGTTGTACCAGGGGACGCCGTTCGTGTGGTAGATGGAACCATCCCTGAAGACATCCAACCGATCTTCGTAGGTTGTCTTGCTCCAGAGATGCCCATATTGAGTGAAGTTGGAGTTCGATACCGTTCCTGAAACAGTCAGTTTCTGGCGTGGGTTCAGTTTGTAGGTCAATTTGCCGAATCCACTGGTCAGCGTACTGTCACCGTGGGGGTACTGTCCCCGAGTATCGAAATACTGTCCGGTTGCGAAGAAGTAGAGGCCGCCGAGTTTATCCGGGATGATCGGTACCGGTCCGGAGAGGGAACCCTGCATATCCCTCATCTGGTCACGCGCTCCGATGAAAGTCGACCCGGCATCATTGCTGCGGAAGAGTGCCGATCCCGAGAGCTGATTCGAGCCCTCTTTGGTCACCTGGCTGACAACACCTGAAAGGGCGTTGCCATACTCCGCAGAAATACCGCCGGTGACGACATTGACTTCTTCAAAAGCGAGCTGCGGCAGGAAGCCTTCGTAGGTACCGGTCATCGGGTCCATGAATGCTGCGCCGTCGACCAGGTAGTTCACTTCTGAAGCACGACCGCCGCGGAAGTTCCCGCCGACAGCACCCGGGGTCAGCCGGATGACATCCTGAATGTTCTCAACCGGCATCAGCTGGATGTCGTCTGAGGTCCGGGTGGTACGGCTGTCGGTCATATCCGGAGCGATAAGGGGACGTTTGGCGATATAGGTGACATCCTCACCCGCCTGGAGGATCATCTCGTCGAGACGATAATTCAGGTTGGTGGTCCGTCCTTCGCTGACACGCACACCGGTGAACTTGACTTTGTTGTAGCCCAACATCGAGGCTTCCACATCGTACTCACCGGGCGGGACGTTCAGGATGAAGAAGATGCCGTCCAGGTCGGTCGTGGCGCCGTGCATGGTTCCGAGAACCACAACATTTACGCCGATCAGGGGCTCGCTCGTGGCGTTATCCACTACACGCCCGACGATCTTTCCTTTCTGCTGCGCAGTCGCTACTGAGGTCAGCGACAGGAGCATCGCCGCTGACAGCAACCCCAGCAAAGTTCGTTTTCCAATCCCCATAACCCTCTCCTCAGTTCCCGTGACAATGGCCCGTCGCCCAAGGCATGACAAACCATCCGAATGATCCCTCAATCTTCCGGCTGGTTCAACAGCGATGCCGTCGGGGACGGTTGTCCTTTTCTCTCAAGCACCTTTTCTCGGACTGCGGCAGAGATAGCGCGGGTTCCACCAAGTCCTGTCGTTTAAGCGTTCTGATGCTGGCGATGGTGGAGGGTCCCGGAAGAACCTTCACACCTCGAGTCAGGGGTGGGATGCTCTCAGATGCTTTGCTGGGGACTCCGCAGCGAAGCAATCAGGCAAGATGTGCTACATGAACCGATCTTTTACAGGAAGTGACGCCGAACCAGTGCGAAAGACCCTCAATCGCTCCTGTCCGACTGTTGAACAACCTGATCCCAAGCATTCAAATCAACGATTCTCCGTAGCTACCCAACCCGACTCGCTAATAGCTTACAGCCGAAATCGGGCTTAGTCAAGCGGTCGCAATATCCAAAGCTATAAAACAAATGTGGTTGCGTTCTGACGGAGCCTTCTACTCGCGTCCGCCTAAGTCGCTGTATTACTTAGCCTTACGAAAGACGTGCGGCGATTGACTGAGCACTCACGTTCTCAACACGACTCCGAGCCGGTCCCCACCTGCCCTAACCTGCGACTAACAATCGCAGGAATTACATGTAACTCTCACTCACTCTCAAGTGTGAGGAGAGGAGCCGGGCAATGACAGTCCTTGAAAGAAATGGCTCTTCACAAGAATTTGTGCGGCATAGCTCGGCTGATGAAGCTGCCAAGATCGCCTGGAGGCCGCAGGTCTCCAGGAGTGTCTTGACAGCACAACCAGAAGCATCTTGCGGTAAGTCCTTGTTTTCTTGAAAAGAAGAATGCTAATGCGACCGGCAACAAGTCTGTTGCGTGGTTGCTCGCAATTTACGCCTGACAGTACGGCAAAATTCTTTTCAAGAAAACAGGGTTCGTTCAGAGGGAAATTCATGACAAAGTCAGTATCTCGCAAGCCTTACACCATGTACACACGCCTCACTTTGTCGCGGCGGGGACCCCTCACCGGGACATGGGCATCCGCTGGAGTCGGGTTCGCATCTTCATGGTTTACTGTGACTTCAAGTTGCGGGATGTGAGGGAGGAGTGCGGCTTGCAGGTTATCTGTTCTGTCTGCGCCTGCCAACGTCGAGCCACTGGTCTCACCCGCAAGGAAGCCTGATTCTGACAATTCTGACCTTGCCGCAAAAGTTAAACTTCCCTAACTTAGCGCCTGAATTACGGGAGACAGTGCGAGTCTACACAGTGGGTACAGTTTCAGGGAGGAAAGGAAATGCATCCAGTACTACGTTGGGTTGTCACAGTCCTCGGCGTTCTGGCAGGGCTTGTTTTACTACTCATGTTGTTCATTTTTACAGCCAGCAACAATCGTCTCAACCGGGTGTACGAATTCCCGCTTGCGGAAATCGTCATGCTCGACGATTCCACTGCGATTGAGAACGGCCGTCATCTGGCGATCACACGTGGCTGCGTGGACTGTCACGCCTACGATTTTGGCGGTTACCTGGTCGCGGATGACCCCGCACTCGGTTACGTGGCCGGGCCGAACCTCACGACCGGCAAAGGTGGATTGCCCATCACCTTCAGCGACGAGGATTTCATCCGCGCGATCCGTCACGGCGTAGGCACCGATGGACGCGGCCTGGTGGTGATGCCTTCGGAGGAGTATTATTACCTTGGAGATGAGGACCTCGCTTCGTTGATCGCCTACATCCGTTCGCTCCCACCGGTTGACCGCGAGTTTCCGAAATCGAAACTTCGTTTTGTGGGACGCGCGTTGCTTGCCCTGAACAAGGCGCCGTTCATTAGCGCGGAACACATTGCTCACCGTCAGCCGCACCCCGGGGCTCCTCCCAAAGGCCCGACCAAAGCGTACGGTGCGTACGTTGCCTATGGTTGCACTGGCTGCCATGGACAGGAATTCTCCGGCGGCCCGATTCCCATCGGTCCCCCGGACTGGCCGCCTGCGACCAACCTCACGCCCGATCAGGCGACAGGGCTCGGCACCTGGACAGAGGCTGATTTCTTCCATGCGATGCGTGATGGGATCCGTCCCGATGGCAGCGAGATCAATCCGATTATGCCGTGGAAACAATTCGGCCAGATGACGGATGATGAACTCACTGCGCTCTGGCTCTACCTCTCCGATCTACCTGCCAAAGCGGAAGGCGGACGATAGGGATTCGAGGGGAGACGCAGGGAAATGATTCTCTTCGCGTAAGTGCCTGAGACATAACACAGGCTCCTCCTCAGAATAGGTGCATGGACGCAGCGGTCAAGTTCGCCAGGAGGCGGAACGGAGTGACGTCTGCTGGCGCGACTTGAGAACCTGACTGGGTAAAAACGCCGTAGAGATTCTTATCAGGAACCATAAATCAAAAGGGCGGCCATAGGATGGTCGCCCTTTCTGGTTTCCGGATATGGTTACTTAGCCTGTGCCTCACCGGAGCGTTTCCTCCGGAAAAGGCAACCGATGCAGCACCCTGCGGCCGCCAGGACCAGGACGATCGTGCCGACCATCAAGGCGATGAGGTTAACCAGGAAACCTGTGGTTGAGGGATCGTGCAACATGGCATCCTCCAGGTTCGACGGCCACGTCCGTTCCGCGCGGCTACTTTAACAAGTGGCAATCTCTGTGCCCATCAGACACCGCCAGCAATCCTCTTCAGTGCAATCCCCGGTGCTTGTCGGAACTCCGTTCACCTTCAGGCGAATGGCGCGCCCTCTCTCCCATTGTCCGGGCGCGCGACTCGCTGCTCTTCAAGAGTATTGGTTGCAGCGGTTGCAACCTTCGGAGGAACGCTGCATCGGACGCAACTGCTCTTGGTTTCCGGGCCGATATTGTGTATCTTTTCACAACCCCCTCCCAGCGCACCAGCGAGTGTGTCATGTTCAGCGATCTATACCGTCAAGTCTTCGATACGCTCACCGATGGTGTATTCGTCGTGGACCGTGAATGCCGTATCCAGGCGTTTAATCCGGCCGCGGAGCGGATGACGGGCTACACCGCTGCCGAGGCGATCAACAAGATCTGCTATCGCTTGTTCCAGACCCGAATTTGTGAACAAGCGTGCAAAGTGAGTGAGTTGATCCAGGAAGGTGAGCGAACCACCACCGCACGGTTGAACATCACCCGAAAGGATGGGCAACGGGTTCCGATCCTGTTGACCATCACATTGATGAGTGACGAGAGCGGCCGTCCCGCGGGAGCGGTGATGCTCTTCCGTGACATGACTGCGATCGAGGAGTTGCAGGAGCGATTGTTGCGTCACTCGCAGGTTATGGACATCGTGACGATCCACCCATCCATGCAGAAAATTCTGCAGCTGTTGCCGGACATTGCGGCCTCGGACTGCAGTGTCCTTGTCCAGGGCCCAAGCGGGTCGGGCAAGGAGCTGGTGTCGAAGGCGATTCATCAACTGTCACCACGTAGCCACGGTCCCTATATCCGGATCAATTGCGGAGCCCTTCCGGGAACACTCCTCGAATCGGAATTGTTCGGATATTCGCAGGGCGCCTTCACCGATGCCAAGCAGACCAAGCCGGGGATGTTCGCCCTCGCCAATGACGGTACCCTGCTGCTCGACGAGATATCCTCGATGGAACTCTCCCTGCAGGTCAAGCTGTTGCGTGTGCTGCAGGATGGTGAGTACCAACCCCTGGGCTCGACAAAACCCCAGAAAACCAATGCCAGGATCATCGCCAATACAAATATCAACCTGGAACATGCTGCGGCGGAGGGTGGCTTTCGGAGCGATCTCTATTACAGGATCAATGTGGTCACCATCGATATTCCCTCCCTGCGTGAACGACAGGAGGATATCCCCCACCTTGTGGACCACTTCATCCGTCAGTTGCGTGAACACACACGTAAACCCGTCGACCACGCCTCCCCTGAATGCCTGGCGCTGCTGCGGAAATATCCCTTCCCCGGCAATGTGCGTGAACTGAGGAACGCCATTGAGCATGCGTTTGTCATGTGCCACGACACAATTCTGATGCCGGAACACCTCCCGCAAAGGATCCGTGACTCTGCCTCAATGGACCTCAATCTTGAAGAGGAAAAGGATGAGCGGTTGGCGATTCTCGATGCACTCAAACGTCACAAAGGGAACCGAGCCCTCGCCGCCGAGGAACTCGGCATGCACCGGACCACCCTGTGGCGGAAGCTGCAGAAAATAGGACGGGAATGAATCTGACTTTAGATTCAGCAATAAGAATTTATGTCCATCACGAGAAAAGTCGCGTACTCACATCTCCACTAATATACATATAGTATAATCTATTTCTTCGTTTTACCCCTCATAGTCACCCATGATCGAATCCTCACTGGTATTGTCCTTTACCGGTGGTGGACTCTTAGGAGATGGCCGCTTCAAATTCTGTACAATATTTCTATAAAAATAGATTATATCACCTTTTACATCGCCCAATGACTTACTCGTATTACCACCCTTACCTGCCTTAAAATCGATTATCTTTTTAATTGTAAAGCTCTTTAATTTCCTATCCTTGGGCACTCTTTCACCACTTGGTACTCTAAGAAGTGCCTCTTGTTTTTCAATGAATTCACCACATTTCGCACCTGCATTCAGCCCCCTCCCCCAATCAGCAGACAACAACAGGTTCTTATCTACCTTATCAATCGCACCCAGCTGCCTTCTCATTTGCCCAAGTACTTTTTGTTGCGTCCCATCTTGAATCCACTTTTTCTCAAGTATACAGCTGATCTCAATGGTGCTTGTCCTGAGGTCAAGCGTCACGATCAGAATTGGGGCGTTAGGGACAACTAATTCACAACTCAACAAAAGACTGTCACATGCATTTTTCAAAAGTTCATCATACCATTTTTTCGTATCCTTGCCTGTCACCTTCAGGTCAACATTCTCAGCAATCATGGCGCCTAATTTAAAACCGACGACCCTGACAAAAGCCACCCAATTCTTCACAATATCATCTAAGCTGTCCTTGCAATTTCTCACATTATTCTGATTAATTGCACTCCTCACAATCGCCCAACTATTACCGAAATGTGGCAACTCTACGATGTTTGACCTATCATCAGCGACAAATAGCAGCCATTCCTGGAGTATCCATCTCTGATCCTCATCCTTAACGCCATTATCTTTATTCAGAAGGGTTTCTGCAATATTAATCAACTTTCTCCAAGAATAATGCTTGATCACTACATTGGTATTCTTGTTTAAATACTTGACATTATAGGGCAACCCTCCCTTAGGTAAACTCTGCTGATTACTTATTGATAGTATAGCATCGAATTTTTCATTCCTGGCCAAGCGCAAATATTTCTCTATCTGTTTCTCGTCAATTTCATTCTCCCCGATTTTCACCTCTACCAGAGCCACCCAGTCCTTTGATGGCCATTTAATCCTGATTATACCATCCGGCCTGCCTTCATCCTCTTTATTATCCTTAAAGTAGGGTATAAATCCAACTTCTGTGTAGCAGGTAACTTGATCAACTCGACTCTTCCGGGCTTTGGCTTCTCCAAGAATATCATCCGCAAATTCTGATACGGATTTTACAACGGCAAGCAGAGCTTCAGTTGCTCTCTGTTCCAACCCGCTTTTTTTCAGTGAGAATAGTCTGACCTCATGACTACGCAAATCTTTACCAGCAAATACTTTATCCCAGTTCATGAGAACCTCACTTTCTTATTTGTGAAATTCAAACTCTAAATGATAGTAACGAATGAGATACTTGTCAAGCACAAGAGCAGAATAGATTAGAAAGAAGATTTGATTGATCCCAGGTGACTCTGATCAATTTGGTCGGCCGTCAGATGGGTGGTAGGTGTTCCCAAAGGGTAACGTCAATCCCATCCACCTACTCGGGGTAGACTTGATCTCGCTAACGAAATCTGACTTCTATTCAATACAACTGCTAACACAAAAAGACCAGCGAATTGCTGGTCTTCTGGAACTCTTGATCAAGTACTCACCATCACTGCCGGTGGCACTCCACACAACTCATGTCCTCATGGCAGGTGAAGCAGTTTCGATGGATCGCCACTTTCGCTTCAGCGACATCCACCTGCCTCACTTCCGACTTGTGGCAATGCGCGCAGCCTTCCACATGATGGCATTCGATGCACTCCATGCCAAAATCATCCACATGCATCTTGTGGTCGAACACAATCTGCGTCCCGCCCATGTACTTTGTCTGGAAGACATGCTTATCCGGGATGGCGGAGCGCCGGTTGTCCCAGTCATACATCTCCTCGAAACGATCCTTCTGTGCCCCGAGGGCAAATACACCGACCAGCAGCAGCACCCAGAGGATGCGTTCACGTCTCATCGCCGCCCGGCTGACTCCCTCGCTCCGGGGAGCGGACTCCCCCTTGCTGAACAGTTTCTTACGCATGGTTCTTTTCCTCCTCAAGCTCCGGGAACACCGGGAAATACTTCACGATGACAAAGAAAGCCACAATCCCTGCAGTAATCAGGAAAAGGGATGTTGCCAGTTCGGTCCAGGCAGGCATGTAGTAGGAGCCTGTCCCACGCAGCATGCCTATCCAGGCGACATTCATCCTGTTGTAGACAACTCCGAGGCCGACCAGTGTGGCCGCGGTGAACAGCCAGGCGGGTTTAACCCGCAGCTTGCGAAACGCAAGAATCACGAACGCCCCGAATAGGAGCAGCATCTCGCCCATGAAATGGAAGCTCTCATAGCTTCCTGTGAACAGATCGTCCACCACGCCGCGCACGAACAGATCCTGGATTTTGATCGCCGCGTAGACAATCAATGCCACCTGCATGAACCTCGAGAGATCCGCGAGAATCGGTGTTTCCAGCCCGCGGTGAAACATCCTGGCACTGAGCATCGACTCGAGAATGACCATCGCCGGACCGACCATCACCGCGGACAGGAAAAAGAGAAGCGGCAGGATTGGTGTATACCAGAGCTGGTGGAGCTTGTTCGGCACAATCAGGAAGACCGAGCCGAGCGAAGACTGGTGCAGTGTCGACAGAATCACGCCCATCAGCACGATCGGGATGGTCATCTTCTGCATCATCCGCAACGGTGTCTTCAAGTTGAATTTCTCCAGCACCACCGGAAGAAATTCGAGGAAGAGCACGGTCAGGTAAAGGATGACACACCAGGCAACCTCGAACATCACCGAGTGGGGGTTCCACATGATGATCGGATGCCAGATGTTGAAATACTTGCCGAGATCGTACATCAACCCGACGGCGACCAGGATGTAGCCGAGGAAAGCTGTCAGGACTGTGGGACGCACGATTGAATGATAGCGTTGATACCCGAAGATGTACACCAGGAAACAGAGGGTGAATCCACCCGCCGCCAGCGCTACACCGCCGATCACGTCGAAGGCGATCCAGAAGCCCCAGGGAAATTCATCGGTCAGGTTGGTTACATCGCCGAGCCCGATGAAGAACCGCCGGAACGTCAGCCAGAGACCGAGCAGCAGGATAAAACCGATGGTCAGCCATCCGAAGCGGCGACGGATCGACAACCCCTGCCACTGTGCAAGCAGTGCGGTCATTTTGCCTCCTTCTCAGCTTCCGTAAGCTGCTTCTGCTGCTCGATGTGACGGTCTATTGCCTCGAAGTTTTCGCGTTCGATGTCCATACGACGGTGAATGATCCAGGTGATTCCACCGAGCAGGATCCCGCCTGTGATCACGATATTCGGGATCTTGGACATCACAGTCCAGGTCAACTCTGGCAATGCCTGTTCGCCCAGGTCCATCCGGAAACCGAGGTCCTCGAAAGGAATGCCGGACAACATCAACACGGATGCCCCGCCCACCTCTTTCTCACCGTAGATGTAGTCCACATAACGGTCCGGGAAGTTGCGGATCCGCCGTTTGGCGATCGCCAGCAGTTTCTCGCGTGACCCGAAACGGCAGGCACCGACCGGACAGACCCAAGCACAGGCAGTTTCGCGTCCCGCTGCAACACGTTCGTTGCACATGACGCATTTCCGGATCACAGGGATCGGCTTGTGCCACTCGTAGGTGGGAATCTGGAAGGGGCAGGCCATCATGCAGTAACGGCATCCGATGCATTTCTCGGGATGGTAAACAACAGGCCCACTTTCCTGCTTCTCCAGTGCTGCCACAGGGCAGACCGAAACACAGGTTGGATCGATGCAGTGCATGCACATCTTGCGGTAGTACTGATTGTCCTTCTTCAGCACCACCGTGTAGTTGCGGTAATCGAGACGATCCTCCGGTGGATCGGAGGGAAGGCCATGCTCCTCCTGACAAGCGGTTTCACATGCGCCGCAACCGATGCACAATGTGAAATCAAGGAGAATGGAATACGGTCCATCCATGAATGCCCCCACGACTGTACTGCGTGAACCACCCGACATAGAGAGCAGGTTGTACTGCCAATTCCCGCCCTATCCGTTTCTTTGCACTGGAAAGGTATAACTTTGTGAAAAGAATGTCAAGGTCTCGTCTCTGCAGTGATATGATGGTTCACCCGGAAACTGCCTTATACTATCACGTACAGACTGCAATGACAAGAGATTAGGCTCCCCTCACGGACCACCGAAAGCGGGGACATTGTTTGTGAAGTAACGAACGTTCTGTGCAAAACGATAAAAACTGATTGTCGCTCGCCGCCACTCCGGTTGGCGCAACAGTCGGTCGGTCTCGGGGCAGGTCGGGAAAACAAAAGGGCGTTCGGTCAGGTCAGAAGAGCTGCCCGATTTTTATAGCAGTGCTTGAAAGAAATGTCTCTCCAGGGAAGGTCACACCGTTTCTGCTCATCCATCACCGGGACAGCAACTGACTGTCCCGCCCGAAGCAAGTTGTCAAGTTCACCAGGAGGCGGAACGAAGTGTCGTTTCCTGATGTGACTTGACAACGAATCGGCAACAACATTGCAGGGAAGACTTGTTTTTGCGAACGAAATGGCAGGGTGACTGAGTTCAGTTTCTGGACGGCTTCACTTCCTCTTGACTGAACATTCCTTTCGTAATCACAAGTTCAATAACAAGGTGTTCAACCTCAGCTGTCAAGTCGCGCCGAAAGACTTCGCCGTCAGTGGATTGTTTCATCTGATTGGGTGCATTCTGAGCTGCACCCCAAGATGTTTGGCATGTGGTGGTCAGGTTGCGCCGTAGCACTCGAGCAGTTTCATCGCGGCAGTTGTGGCGGGTAGTTTCCCATCCATCACAGCTTTCTCCAGTTCTGCAAGCTGCTGCTTGACCTGTGGATGGCTACGGAAGTGTGCGATCAGGTAGTCGCCGATCAATGCGTGAATCCAATCACGCGCCTGCTCACGTCTTCGTTGTCCGAATACACCACTTCGAGTCGTGATCTGCTGGAAATCCTGGATCAGTGCCCACAATTCAGGGATCCCCTCCCCGGTGGTGGACGAGGCGGTCAACGCCGGCGTGGTCCACCCCCTGGTTGCGGGTTGCAGGTAGTGGAGCGCCTGCGCGTATTCACTTCTCGCACGTAATGCGGCGGCTTTGTTCTCGCCATCCGCTTTGTTGACAAGAATAGCGTCGGCAATCTCCACCACACCCTTCTTGATCCCCTGCAGCTCATCACCCGCACCCGACACCAGCATCAGGAGAAAAAAATCGACCATCGAGCGGACGGTGATTTCGCTTTGGCCAACACCGACCGTTTCAACCAGAATAACATCATATCCCGCTGCTTCGAAGAGGATGATCGTTTCACGTGTCTTGCGGGTCACTCCACCGAGGGTACCGCTGGATGGTGAGGGACGAATAAACGCGCACGGATCGGCGGCAAGACGTTCCATCCGTGTCTTGTCCCCCATGATCGAACCGCGTGTTACCGTGCTGCTCGGGTCGACTGCGGTGACCGCGACACGATGTCCCTGCGCGGTGAGGTGAGTCCCGAGCGCTTCGATCAAGGTGGATTTCCCCGCGCCTGGAACACCCGATACACCGATACGGACCGAGGTACCGGAGTACGGTAACAGCTCCTTCACCACTTCCTGGGCCTGGGCGAAGTGGTGGGGCGCATTCGATTCCACCAGGGTGATCGCACGTGCGAGCTGGACTCGATCGCCGCTTCTCACTCCGTCGACATACTCGCAGGTCGAAAGTTTTCGTTTGCTCACCGTGTTTCCATCCGTACGCATCGCGCTTCCGGGCAGCCCCTCATGGCCCCCTTCCACCCCACCGATCACCTTCAATGCAGATCGTTCCACCTCAGGGACGATTTTCCTGCCACTGCGTTTCTCATTGGCCATGGGTGAGCTGCTCCCAGTTTAACCGAGTTATGCCGTATATCGAAGCATTCTCGACCTCTTTGAATGGAGCTGTTCGTTCATAAACCATGCCATTGCGTTCCGCGACACGAATCGATGGTGTGTTTCCCGGATCGATGATCGAGATGATGTGATTGTAACCGAAGGTGGTAAAGCCCTCGTCCCGGCTGCGCTGTGCAGCTTCAGTCGCATACCCCTGGTGCCACCATGCCTGTGCGAAAAGGTAGCCGACCTCGTGGAAGAGTTCGCCTTCGACCTGTTGGTTAAGCAATCCGCAGATGCCAATCATTTCCCCGTCACTCTTCAACTCAACTCCATAAAACGAGTGGCCGTCCTGTTCGTATCGCCTCCTGATCCCCTTCATCCAGCGTTCGGTCTCAGCCTGATCGGCGACTTTGGGGTAAAACTTCATCACAACGGGGTCTGACAGGATGCGATGCAAAGCGTCATGATCGGATTCGACAACCTCGCGCAGGATCAGGCGATTGGTTTCGATCGGCTGGATGATGCTCATTCCTTACCCTCGGGAAGAATCTGAAAGTGACGCAGGATCGCACGGACTGTACGCACATTGTCAGGAGAGAAATGATCCGGTGCCACCTCAATCGATCCATTCCAGGCGAAGAACCATCGTGACTCTTGGGTTTCCACCCAGCCGACATACCACCCGGTTTCCGGCCTGACACGATGCGCCCACCCGGTTTTCGCGTGGATACGATAGCCCTCACCCTCATCCACAATCATGATACGTCGGACAATCTCCTCCGTGCGTTCCTGGAAGGGAAGTGTGCCAGCTACCAGGCGTTCCATGAACTCGAGCTGCTGACGTGCCGTGATACGGATTCCGCCCTCAAGCCAGAAAAGGTCTATGCCGCCGGAGAGGTCGCGGTTGCCGTACCCCGCGCTGTCGATCCAGGCTTGCATACGCTCCAGGCCGATCCGTCGTGCCGCCTCCTGGTAGAACCAGACTGCGGAGACCGGAAGCGCGGTGGCAAGGCTGAGATCCCTGTTCCAGGCCGATCCGCCGCGATCAACACCATCCCAGGGAATGATGGTATGCTCATCCTCCAGCACCCCGGTTTCGAGGGCGATCAGCGAATTGGGGATCTTGAATGTGCTCGCGGGAAGGAATGCCGAATCGAGTCGTGCTGGATTGTACTGGATCGTGCTGTCGAGTTCCGGCGAATGCATCAGCATGCAGCCGATCAAGCCCCGTTGTGTGTAGAAACCCTCAAGGTCCACATCCCGTATTCCGGCATGGCCAGGCACAGCCATCAGCAGCACCATCGCCACAGCGGGCAGTAGCAGGACCTGCAGCTTCATTGCATCTCCCGGTAGGTTTCGTAACCCGAAAGGTAGCAACCTGAGATGGCTGGGTCCATGCCCTCTCGCTCGCCACAGCATGAAGTTGATTCTTTTAATGGCTCCTCCTGAGAATTTGTGCAAGAATCCTGCTGTCAAGTTCGCCGAGAGTCTGGTGGATCGTTACATCTGATTGGGTGTATTCTGGGGTGCTGGTGAACCCAGTACCTGCCGCTTGCCGACTCTGCTCTTCCTCAGTAGCTTGCGGGGTGGGCTGCAAATGCGAAGCAAGGAGTGAGACAAATGCACCATGTTGATTCGATCCTCGGGGCCATCGGTAATACATCCCTGGTGCAGTTACGTCGTCTGGTTCCAGAGGGCGCAGCTCAGGTTTTTGCAAAACTTGAGTGGGAAAACCCGACGGGAAGCATGAAGGACCGTGCCGCTCAAGCGATGATCGGACGCGCTGAGCAGGATGGCCGATTGAGACAGGGTGACACCATCGTGGAATACACGGGTGGGAGTACCGGAATCTCTTTGTCACTCATTGCCCTGGCGAAGCAGTATCGGATCAGGATCGTCACATCCGATGCTTTCAGCCTGGACAAACGAAACCAGATGAAGGCATTCGGAGCGGAGTTGACACTGGTGCCCAGTGAAGACGGTAAAACGACAAATAAACTGATACTCGATATGATCGAAACAGCTCGCAAGAGTACCGATCAACCCCACACGTTCTGGACCAACCAGCTCGCCAACCATGATAGCATCGCAGGGTACCATCCCCTCGGGGAGGAGATCTGGCAACAGATGGAGGGGCAGGTTGCCGCCTTTGTTCATTCTGTCGGAACCGGAGCATCCTTGCGTGGTGTGGCCACGGTGCTGAAGGCTCACAATCCCGATGTCAAGATAGTCGCAGTCGAACCTGCCGAGTCACCGGTCCTCAGCGGTGGCCAACCCAGCCCGCACAAAATCGAGGGAGTCGGAGTCGGATTCATTCCACCCCTCTGGGACCCTGAGATCGTCGATCGCATCATCGCAGTCTCCACCGAGGAGGCGAAGGAGATGACAAGACGCCTGGCACGTGAAGAAGGCCTGTTCGCGGGCACCTCTTCAGGAGCAAATCTGCTCGCGGCACTGCAGATCGCCCGCGAGCTTGGCCCGGATGCACGTATCGCCACGCTGATGGTCGATTCAGGTCTCAAATACTTGAGCACGGATCTCTTTCACTGAGCATTCGTTGGGGTCCTGTGAGTGGATCAGCGAGAGTTCGGAGTCGTTGAGTGCGCCCTCTTGCTAAACATATGTTCAGTACCCTACTTTCATCCATTCATGAGCAGAGTCTGTCCGTGGGTTACGGATAGCCAACGACAGCGGCTGGGGCCGCAGGATGAAGGGAGACAACGGATGGAAGGCAACTCGGCAGTTATGCAGCTACGTACCATGCAGCGATTTTTCCACAACTCCATTTCAGTGCTGGAGGAAGCCGATTCGGGATTCCGCCCGCATGAGAAAGCGTGGACTGTGGCTCAACAGATGCGTCACACCGGATTCACCATCGACTGGTTTGTCGAAGGAGCCGTGGGCAAGGGGTTTGCCGAGAACTGGGAAGAGCAGATGGCGTATTTCTCGCAGGCCGTCTCCTTTGATGCGGAGAAGCAGAGCTTCGATAACTCTGTCGACCAGGCCTGCAAGGTCTTCGGATCGCTGACTGAGGAACAGCTGGATGCCCTGATGAAAGAGAATCCCATTTTCGGACGTCTCCCGATACGGGTGGCCGTTGGAGGGATTGTCGATCACACAGCCCACCATCGGGGTGCCCTCGCAACGTACGCCAGAATCATCGGCAAGGAACCCAGGATGCCCTACTGATGATGGGTGTGAGTATTCCTGATCGTTTCTGAGTCGCTTTGAAGCGTGGCAGACTCTCAAGCAGATTGCGTGCCCCGGCTTGCTTGCAGGCTGGGGCACGTTGTGTTCCCCCCCCCTCGAAAAGCACCACTCCCCTTCCCCGTAGCATGATCCGGGACCCGGCGTTGTCCTGCCCGGATCGCGACCACTCGGAGACCTGAGTCCGATTCTGGATGACGAGTATCTACCAATCACCGAAGCGCAGCAGGTCAGCACCTTGTTTGAAAGAGCCATTTGCACTTGCCAGGGGCGACTCCAGGAATTATCTATCATGTAACGGTCCGATTCTGAAAATCGCGGGAGGGAGAGCAATGCCAAAGGTCGCGGTAGTCCTGTCAGGCAGTGGGGTCTATGATGGCAGCGAACTGCATGAAGCCATCCTCACCCTGCTCCATCTCGATGAAGCCGGTGCGGAAATACATTGTTTCGCTCCGGACAAAGAGCAGCTTCATGTCATCAACCATCTCAAAGGCGAGCCGTCGGAAGGCCAGAGCAGGAATGTCCTGGTCGAGGCGGCACGTATCGCTCGCGGGCAGATTCAACCGCTCACCGATGCGAAGGCCGCCGATTTTGATGCGCTGATCCTGCCGGGCGGATATGGCGCAGCCAAGAACCTCTGCACATTCGCGATTGACGGAGCCAATTGCGAAGTCGATCCTCTGCTGAGGCAGCTTGTGCTTGATTTCTATCGAGCAGGCAAACCCATCGGCCCCATGTGCATCGCACCGGCGGCGGTCGCGAAGATTCTTGCAGATGAAGGCATCACCACCACTGTGACAGTCGGTGCTGCGGAAGACCCCGCAGTGGAGGGTGTGACAGCCATGGGAGCGCGTGCTGTCGGCTGTCGTGTTGATGACATTGTGGTCGATGAGGTGAACCGTATCGTATCGACCCCTGCCTATCAACTCGGTCCTTCGATCGCTCATGTCAGCAAGGGAATTCGCAAGCTGGTGCAGAAGGTGCTCGAGATGGCCTGAGGTCAGGTCGACAAGCTGCGTCGCGGTATCGCACCGCTCCCAACTGTGCGCGGCGGAGAACTCATTCCTGACTGCCAGGAAGAAATCGCGCGTCCCAACACACACGAGACCACCAGAAAATGCTCAGTCGGAAGTCCGTCCAACTCCTTGTCTGGTTGTTTGTTCTTGGCATCCTCCCTCCTCCACACGCACAACCAGAGGATCTGGAGAATGGCAATCAACAGCTCGTGCAGTCGATCCGGGAATTGCGGACGAAACGCAAAGCAGAGCTGACGGATCAGGAGAAGGCGGCCGATCTCGTTCTGTTCCATCTCAAACGACGCTACCATCGTGTGCCACGGGCTGAGTTCCCCCCCGCTCTACCCTTCCATGTCGCCTGGGAGTTGTACCAGGAGGCACCGCTTAACCAGATCCTGCGTGAAATGCCGAAGGGGTGCCTGCTGAACGCTGACCCGCTGACCAGCGGCAGCTACGACTTGCTGCTGCGTTTCACCTATGACCCGAAAGTCTGCCTTTACGTGGAGCCACAGAATCCTTCAGACCCGGAATCCCCTGTCGCCGGTGCGTTACGGCGCTTTGCGGGGACACCTCCACCGGGATGGATATCGGTGGATTCGCTGCGAATCAGAGCAGGAATCGCCCAACGATACGACGCTTCGCTGCTCCAGCTTGTGACCATCGGTCGCGAGGACCTCACCCTGCCCAGCCTCCGTGACGAAGTGTTCCGGTCACGCGCACGGATCGAACCCTTGTTCGACTACGCCCCCTTTTACCGCGCCCACCTCCTTCATCTCTGTCAGCAGCAGGCGAGACGCGGGGTGCAGATGATCGAGTTTCGAACCGAGTTGAAAGGTCGGGAGCTGGCGGATGGTCGACGGGATGATGATGAGGCGGATCTGCTTCGATGGTTCGACCTGGCAGACTCCCTCGACACCCTGCCAGGCGGGATGGAAATCCGTCTTGTCATCACTGCAGGACGGCAGGCGACACCGGACGAGGTACGTGCCCGCTACGCTCGTGCTGTCGAATTGAACCGGAAATACCCCGGAATGATCATCGGTTTTGACCTGCAGGCGAAACGTGACCGTGACCCGGAACTCCAGCCTTTTGTAACACTGCTTCAAGAGGAGCGTGATCGAACTGGGTTCCGTGCGCTACCCCTTATCCTCTCACTGCATCCCGCATCACCGGTCCAGCAGGGTGACCTGCTCGACGCTTTGCGGTTGAATGCGGTTCGTGTCGGGAACGCCACAACCTTGCCGCACTCGTCCATCCTGATGAAGGAGTACGCCGATCGATCGGTAGTGGTCGAACTTTCGCCGATCCTCGACCAGGTGACAGGTACAGTCGCAGATCTCCGTTTCCATCCAGGGCAGGCGATGGTCAACCACGGCTTGCATGTTGTCATCGCACCCGGTCAGACAGGCGTGCTCGGTGCGCGGCTGTCTGATTCCTGGTTCGCCGCGATCCTTGCCTGGGACCTGGACATCGCAGACATCAAGTCCATGATCCAGACCTCGTTCAGAGCTTCCGGTCTGACCGACCTGGAGAGGGATAGGGTTCAGGCGATCTGGCAAGAGCAGTGGACAGGGTTCATCCAGGCGTTGAGCCAGGTGCCCCTCCCCAGGGATTGAAGCGAAAACCCGCCATCTTCCTTCCCGTCAGACACCCGTCAATCAGGCTGAATCTGGCAGGAGAGGAGATGCAGAGCAAACCGACGAGAAGTGCCTTATCTTACTCTCCTTGAACCATTTGTCACACACCTGGACCCGCCCGATCCGAGTGCGGGTCGGGGCAATTTCCGCTCTCTCAGCGGATAAAGGAGGCAGTGAATATGGAGTATCGGATCGAGCGCGATACGATGGGCGAAGTACAGGTTCCTGCAGACCGGTATTACGGTGCGCAGACCGCACGCAGCCTTGCGAATTTCAAAATCGGTGGCGAGACAATGCCTGTCGAGTTGATCTGGGCTTTCGGGATTCTGAAGAAAGCGGCGGCGCTCACAAACATGGAACTCGGCATTCTCTCGAAGGAAAAAGGGGAGCTGATTGTCCGGGCGGCGGACGAAGTGATCGCCGGAAAACTGAATGATCACTTCCCGCTTGTTGTCTGGCAGACAGGCAGCGGCACGCAGACCAACATGAACGTCAATGAGGTCATCGCGAATCGTGCCACCGAATTGGGCGGTGGGACTCTCGGATCGAAGGACCTGGTCCATCCGAATGATGATGTCAACAAGGCGCAATCCTCGAACGACACCTTCCCGACTGCGATGCACATCGCTGCGGCCAATGCGATGGTCCAGAAGCTGATCCCCGGTGTCACCCAATTGCGCAACGCCTTGAAGGACAGGAGCGAGCAGTGGGATGAGATCATCAAGATCGGTCGGACCCACCTGATGGATGCCGTCCCGCTGACACTGGGCCAGGAATTCAGCGGTTATGCACACCAGATGACGATGGCGCTGGAACGTATCGACATGACTCTGCCCGGCCTGTACGAATTGGCGCTTGGTGGCACCGCAGTCGGAACCGGGTTGAACACCCATCCGGAATTTGCAGTTAAGTCGGCAGCGACCATTGCCGAACTTACTGGCCTGCCCTTTGTCTCTGCGCCGAACAAATTCGAGGCGCTCGCCGCGCATGATGCGATCGTCTTTGCCTCAGGCACCCTGAAGACCATCGCTGCCGGGTTGATGAAAATCGGCAACGACATCCGTCTGCTGGGTTCGGGGCCGCGTTGCGGAATCGGGGAGTTGAACCTCCCGGCCAACGAACCCGGCTCATCCATCATGCCGGGCAAGGTCAATCCCACACAGTCCGAGGCGATCACGATGGTTGCCGCCCAGGTCTTTGGCAATGATGTTGCAATCAATTTCGGCGGAGCGACGGGTCATTTCGAGTTGAACGTCTTCAAGCCGGTGATGATTTACAACCTGCTGCAATCGATCCGCCTCATCGGTGATTCCTGTGTCAGCTTCACCGACAACTGTGTAGTTGGCATCGAGCCGAACATGGACCGCATCGGTGAGTTGATGCGAAACAGCCTGATGCTGGTCACCGCGCTGAACCCGCACATCGGCTATGACAATGCCGCGAAGGTGGCGAAGAAAGCGCACGCTGAAGGGTCAACCCTTAAGGAGGCGGCGGTTGCCCTCGGCTTGCTGACGGCGGAAGAATTCGACCAGAAGGTCCGCCCGGAAAAGATGGTCGGGAAATAGCAGGTCAAGGTTAAAATCGACGCAACATGAAAGGTCCCTGTGTTCTCCGGGACCTTTCATGTTGCGGTACATCAAGCGTGTGACGATGTCGTCGAACTTGCTACCCCTCAGAAAATTCTTACCCCCGCTTCAACGGTGATAAAGCCCTGAGTGTAGGGATCGCCCGCAGATCCGGGTGCATCCGCCGCGGCGGGCAGGATGTTCTTGCCGTCATTCGCCTTCGAGTAGTAGTAGTTGTAGGAAGGACCAAGGAACACCCCGAATCGGTCAGTGAACTGCCAACTCCACAGCAGGCGAGCGGAAGCGATCCAGTGCGGGTTTTCGCTCCAGAATTCGCCCTCGTTGAGTGTCTGCCAGACCCCCTCGATCTCGATCCTGCCACGATCATCGACTACATCGATCTTGTATCCTGTCCCCATGCCAAGACTCCAGACATGGGTATCTCCAGGCTTGAAACCAACCGTGAGCAGGGAACTGATTCGGCTTGTCCCTGTTCGATATCCGAGGTTCGTCATGCCGTATCCGGAGTACGATACTTCGAGCTGCTCGGGTCCGTAATGGCTGCGCGTGATGGGTCCGATGGGTAGCACGCCACGCTCTTCATAGAGAACATTCAGCAGACCCAACTGCAGACCACGACCCTCCTCGACGACGTTCACGATGCCCATCTGGAGCAGGTTGCCGGATTGGGTGACATTGATAACACCCGCCTGGATGCCGTTCAAACGCTGAGTCACATTGACCGATCCAATCTGCCCCAGGCGATTTTCAGTCGCGACATTGGCAAGAGCTGAGAACTGGAGTCCGTTGACCTCTCCACCCGACACCGAAGCCAAACCGGATGCCTGGATGCCGGTGAAGGATCCGCCATTCACCGCAGCGAGTCCGCCGATCTGCAGTCCGGTAGTTGAACCACCCGAAACCGCAGCGAGACCGCCACCCTGGATTCCAATGACGTCATCTCCCGCAACAGCGGCAAGCAGGGAAATCTGGGCGCCGGTTACGTCACCACCCGCCACACTGCTTAAGCCACCTGCCTGGATGTGGACATCATCGCCGCTGACAGCGGCCAAGCCACCCATCTGAAGCAATCCGCCCTTACCGCCGGACACAGCAGCGACACCGGAGAGTTGGAACCCGCGAATATCGCCCCCTGCTACGGCTCCAAGTGTGCCAAACTGCAAGCCGGTTACGTCATTGCCGGCAACTGCAGCCAGACCACCTGCCTGCAGGTACCTGGCATTCCCGCCTGCCACAGCCGCGAGTCCACCGAACTGAAGGCCGTGCAGGTCGCCGCCACTGACCGCGCCGATTCCTGCCACCTGGACACCCGTCATATCGTCGCCCGTTGCGCTGCAGAAGGTCCCGAATGCGACACCTGATGCCTCTTCGAGGATTTCATGACCCAACAGGCTGACCTGGATGCCCTGCAAGCGTGCGGACCGCCCGCGTGTCAAATCGATCACGACATGATTCAGCACATCGTCGTCGTTGGTTCCGTAAAAGCTGATCCCTTTGTACACGGTTATGCTGAAGGGTCTGCGCTGGTAATCTGCGGATCCTGCAGCGCTGGCATTGACCGCCAGAAGTAGCAGGATCAGAAGCAAAAGCAGGTGGAGGAGGGGAGTGATCTGCTTCACTCGTCCCCAGACATGACGGGTGCCTTCAGTCGGCTCCACCTTGATGAGTGATGTTGACATTGATCGATCCTCTTCCTTGAATGTCGGCTCGAACATTGCCAATGCAAGGAGGAGGCCAGTATATAAATGTATTGATATTAATGACATAGAGAGGAGGTTGGAAGCGCCACTGTGTGGAGAAACGGCTACAGGTGTATTATCAGGATCAGTCTCGATAGTGTGAACCCATTGCATCACGTCACCCGAACCAACCGCTGCCCAGCGCAAAGCATTGAGGGATTTCCCCGTCGAGATGGGTACCTCAGCGGTTGGTGATCCGACTCGGACCTTCAGTAACTCAGCCCAACAAAGTCACCGCCCCCAGGACACCGAGTGCCGCCAGGGTGACCACCGTTGCCGCTACGCACACCCCCGCGAGGATGAAGAGGAAGGCACGCCAGACGGGAATCCCTGCGAGGTAAGCGATCACTGAACCCGTCCAGGCGCCGGTCACCGGCAATGGAACCGAAACAAAAAGGATCAGGCCAAGCGCCTCGAACCGTTCAACTGAACGGCTTTTCCGTCGCGCCCGGGCAAACAGCCACTCGAAGAAACGATCGAAGAGTTTCCACCTGGAGAGGAAACGGCTCGCCGGACCCAGCAGCAGCAGGATGAAGGGGATGGGGATCATGTTTCCCAGCATGGCGTAGAAGACCGCTTCCGGCCATGCCATTTTGAAGGTGAGCAGAGCTATCGGGAGTGCTAAACGCAGTTCGACAATGGGCAGCATGGCGATCAGCACAACAATCAATCCCGGTGGCAAGCCCTGCAGGGTTTCGATCAAACGTGACGCCACCTGTTGCCCGATAGACAGGGTCAATCCTTCCATCCACCACTCCCAATCAAGGGTACAAAGACACATCCCCCCGCACTGGTGATCTCCAAACCGCCCTGGACCTTGTGTGCGACCTTCAGGTCCTGCACCCTTCGCGGTCCGGTGGGGATGACCAGTTTCCCTCCCTCGGCAAGTTGGTCGATCAATTTTGCCGGGATTTCCGGCGCTGCTGCGGTTACGATGATCCCGTCATATGGCGCGAACTCACGCCAGCCAAGTGAACCATCACCCACTTTTTGAATGATGTTCCGCGCACCTTCCTTTTCGAAACGTTCCTTCGCCTGTCGGGCAAGGTTGGAGATGCGTTCGACCGTAAACACTTTCTCGCACAACCGCGAAAGCACAATCGCCTGGTAGCCCGAACCGGTACCGACCTCGAGCACCTTCTCATGGCCCTTGAGCAGGAGCAGCTCGGTCATGCGTGCGACGATGTAAGGCTGGGAAATGGTCTGATCGTCGCCAATGGAAAGCGGAGTATCTTCGTAGGCGCGGGCACGCAGGTTGTTGGGAACGAACTCATGGCGACGGATCTCTCGCATCGCGGCAAGCACCAGATTGTCGCGAATCCCTTTCCTCTCAAGCGTGTCAACCATCTCTTCACGTGCCAGATGGTAATTGATCATCACAGTCTCCCAAAACCCTCGCCGGTCATCGGGACCAACGTGCGGCAGAAAAGTAGAACGCACGCACCTCTGGCGCAACGAGGATCAGTCGATCGGCCCGGGAGCAGGTTTAGACGCAGCATGTTGGCTCCGGGGACCGGACGGGCCTCTGCTTGGAACTCGGATGCCATTCTGTACGTTTGTTGTAGGAAGGATGCTCTGAGGTGTCTTGACAACCGACCAACAAACACCTTGCTGTAAGCCCTTGTTTTATTGAAAACAAATGTACCGCGACGATGATGATAAGTGCGTTCGGGGAGATGTCGGCTGTTGAGCCATTAACCCACCCAGCACATTGGTTTTCGATGAAACGAGGGTTGATTCAAGATGTAGGTTTTCCTGCCGTCAAGTCGCGCCGAGAGACTGCGCTACGCTTGCCTCTCGGCGAACTTGACCGCTGAATTCACGCACTAATTCTCAGGAGGAGCCATTCTGAGTACTCCATGAGGATAGAGCCCACAACCCATTATTCGTGAAGAGGAGAAACATCGATGTTTTTCCCCATGTTCGACCCAACGATTGTACTTGTCATCCCTGCCATCATCCTGGCCCTCTGGGCGCAGTCGAAGGTGAACAGGGCCTTTAAACATTACAGCAGGATCGCCAACAGCTCTGGCATCACCGGTGCGCAGGCGGCCCGGCGAATCCTTGATCGGTTCGGTTTGAATGACGTTCCGGTCAAGTCGATATCCGGGATGCTTTCCGATCATTACAATCCAGCCACCCGCCAGGTTGTGCTGTCCGAGTCGAATTACAGTCAGCCGAGTGTTGCGGCGCTGGCTGTGGCGGCGCACGAGGTAGGGCATGCGATCCAGCATGCGAAAGGCTATTCGATGCTGAAACTGCGTGGGGCGATGGCGATGCCGGTGCAGATCGGCAGCTTCCTCGCGTGGCCAATCGTGATCATCGGCCTTTTTATGGCGAGTCCGGGATTGATCGATGCCGGGATTATCCTCTTCACCCTCGTCGTCGCCTTTCATGTGGTGACGTTGCCGGTCGAATTCGACGCGAGCAAACGGGCTATCGCGATTCTTTCCACGGATGGCTACATCCTGCCAGAGGAGAGCAAAGGTGCGAAAAAGGTGCTTGATGCCGCGGCCTGGACCTATGTCGCCGCTGCTGCAGGTGCTGTGCTGACATTGATCCGTCTGCTGTTGCTCAGAGGAATGATCAGCAACGACTGAGCTTTGAGAACGATCTGCGAGCAGATCGATCATGGGTGTTGGAGGTATTCGTCAGGTCTTCGAATCGCGAAGGCCTGACGTTTTTTGGGGCTTCACAGGATTTTTATGCGTGATTTCAGCGGGAGCCAGTAGTCAATGGAAACAAAGCGAAGCGAAGTGTGCCCATCTGTCCTTGAATGTTCTTGCATCGATCGGGCAGCTCAGCAGCCCTGCCCGATCATCCGCTGGATCTGCGGATCGGGCGGATTAGATGGAACGATCCACTCGCGTAAAGCTGGAACAGAGCGCCTGATCGCATCGTTAATCGACCGTCTTTCGATAGTATTTCATACGGACCTTCTCGAGGGTCACCACCCCCTCCGGTACCAACTGATCAACCTCGGGCAGGAAGGCCTCAATTCGGGCAGCGTCGTCCACAATCTCGACAACCATCGGCATATCCTCAGACAGCCGCAGGATTTTCGCAGTGTGGACTCTGCCCAATGCACCGTAGCCCATGACTCCCCTGAGGACTGTCGCGCCGGAAAGTCCAAGTTCTCGCGCACGCCGGACAATTGCCTCGTATGCCGGTTTCCCATCGACACGGTCGCTTTCGCCAACATATACGCGCAGCAGGGTCGCTTCGATCATATCAGCCTCCCCAGAAGAATGCCGAAGACCAATGCCACCAGACTGACGGCCATCTGGCCACCCATGTTGCCAACAGCACTGAGATACTGACCGGCACGAAGCAGTTCGACCGATTCAAACATGTAGGTTGAAAAGGTTGTGAAGGCGCCCAAAAAGCCGATCAACAGTGCGGAACGAACTCCCGACGGAAAATGAACATGACGGTCCGCGACCATCCAGATCACACCGAAGAAGAAGCAGCCCACCACATTGACAGCGAAGGTGCCCCAGGGAAAAGAGGTTCCATCCAACCTTTGCACCAACCCCGAAAGACCGTACCTCGCAAGAGTTCCAATCGCTCCAGCGATCGCAATCCACAGCAATTTCATGGTCATGTTCTGAATCCCGGATCAACAATCTCTAAAATTTCAAGTATCACAATCAGTCAATACGCAACGAGCAAGTATAGTCATTCTCACAATTATTGCGCGATTGACTTAGCGTCAATTCTCCACTTCGCTAAAGACCCTACGCGACATCCGCAAGTGTCAATCGCGACGGACTTTCAAGAACGAGCATAGCATAATATATCTTTTGAACTTTGAGTTCCGAGGAATCCCGGCTAACTCTCAGCCGGAGGAGTCCACAGCCGGCCGTGGATGCCATCCTGCCAGGGAGTGTCAGCTTGCACCCTGTTTGGCAAAACGGTACCTTTCTCCGGGAATCGAAGATTGCACTCGTGAAACAAGCGTGGCGTGTCGTACGGCCATAACTATCGATCTCGACCTAATTGCCTTTCCCGTAAGAGGCGCAGGTCCGCCGGAGCGATGCGGTTGGATACCGTCGTAATACTCCACGGTTGGTGAGGATCCGATGAACGTGCAGGAGAGATGGGTTGCAGGTCGTCTTAATTTTCCTCTACCCGTCCTCGAAGAGATTGCTTGTGATATCCGCCGCGACATCCTGACCCTCCTCGCACATGCCGGGACCGGACACACGGGCGGATCGCTCTCGGGCGCTGATTTTCTCACAGCGATTCTTTTCCACGAGGCGACAGTCGATCCCTTTACACCCACCTGGAAGGACCGTGACTTCTGGCACGTTTCGCACGGTCATGTCACCCCGTTGATCTACAGTGCAATGGGGGAACGAGGTTACTTCCCCCTGCGTGACCTGCTGAGCTTCCGCACGATTCACGGACACTTGCAAGGTCACCCATCGGTAAAGGATACACCCGGCCTGGAGGTCTCGGCGGGGTCGCTCGGGCAGGGATTGAGTGTGGCGGTCGGAGCTGCGCTGGCAGCGAAGATGGACCGTCATCCACGCCGTTGTTTTGTCTGCATGGGAGATGGCGAGCAGCAGGAAGGATCTGTCTGGGAAGCTGCGATGAGCGCAGCCCACTACAAACTCGACAACCTGACCGCTGTAATCGATGTCAACCGCATGCAGATTGATGGCCCCACCAGCGAAGTGCTCGGGGTTGAGCCACTCGATGAGAAGTACCGGGCGTTTGGCTGGGAAGTATTCGTGGTCGATGGTCACGACTTGGCCGCATTGCTCGACGCCTTCACCGAAGCGAAGAATGTGAAGGGAAAACCTTCTGTGCTGCTTGCGCAAACGGTTATGGGCAAGGGATGGCCGGAGATAGAGGACAATTTCACCTGGCATGGAAAACCGCCTACGATTGAACAGGCAGACCGGGCCTTGCAGGGGCTGGGTGCCAATTACGGCGGCTGGTGGGCGAGACTTGAAGCGAACGGGCTCAAACCATGAGCAGGCGCACTTTTGAATGGCGAACCACACGTGAAGGATGGGGACGTGGCCTGGTCGACCTGGGTGAACGGCATGAGGATGTAGTCGTTCTGGTCGGCGACAACACCACCTCTACCCAGGTCCATTTATTCGCCGACCGCTGGCCGGAACGATTCTTCCAGATGGGCATCGCCGAACAGAATATGGTGAATGTGGCTGCGGGTCTATCCCGTTTCGGGAAAGTGCCTTTTTATGTGACGTACAGCGCCTTCGGGATTGGCCGGGCACTCGATCAGCTGCGTGTGACCATCGGTTACACACCCTGCAATGTCAAAATCGGCGGGGGGCATTCGGGGATCAGCGTCGGTCCGGATGGAGCGACCCATCAGATGCTGGAAGACCTGGCGATCATGCGTGCCCTGCCCAATTTCACCATACTCGTACCTGCAGATTTCGAACAGACTCGCAAAGCGGTGCAAGCCGCCTATTTCATCGATGGACCTGTGTATATTCGTTTCGGACGTGAGCAGGTGCCATGCGTAACCGGACCCGATGACATCTTCGAGGTCGGCAAGGCCCAGCTGATGGCTGAGGGTAGTGACTGCACCTGTATCGCAACAGGACAGATGGTCAGCGAGGCACTGATCGCACATGATCAGCTCGCCGATGAGGGTATCTGGTTACGTGTGTTGAACATGCACACGATCAAACCTCTGGACGAGCCAGCAATTGCCTGCGCTGCTCGGGAGACCGGAGCGATTGTGACCGCAGAAGAGCACCAGATTTACGGCGGACTGGGGTCGGCCGTGGCGCAGGTTGTCGCGGAGCATGCACCGGTGCCGATGGACTATGTGGCGATCATGGACCATTACGGCGCTTCCGGTCAGCCGGAGGAATTGCTGGACAAATTTGGCTTACGTGCCTCAACGATTGTCGGGAAGGTCAAGCGTCTGCTTGAGAGGAAGAAGAACTGACCCGGATAGTGTGTCCGGCTTGAATAACTGCCCGTTCACGGGCGCAGCCTGGAGGAGCACGCCATGGAAGGCGTGAAAACAGCGTTTTACGAGAAGCACCTTGTATTCGGTGCAAAGATGGTCCCCTTTGCCGGCTATCTCATGCCGATCCAGTACCACAGCATCACGGCCGAGCACCTGCATGTGCGCCAATCGGTAGGTGTCTTCGATGTCTCCCATATGGGGGAAATCTGGGTCAAGGGAGATCGTGCAATTGAGTTTGTCAATCGCATGACGGTGAACAATGTCAGCAAGCTGCAGGTCAACCAGGCGCAGTATTCGGCGTTGCTGTATGAGAATGGCGGGATTGTCGACGACCTGATTGTCTATCGCTTCCCCGACAGGATCCTGCTTGTGGTCAATGCTTCCAACAAAGACAAGGACTATACCTGGATCGAGAAACACGCGCCAGGCGACATCATCCTCGATGATGCCAGCGACCGGATGAGCCTGCTCGCTGTACAGGGACGTCACGCAAAAGCGGTTGTTCAGAAATTGACCACAACCAACCTCGACGATATCGGCTTCTACTGGTTCAGGGATGGCCTGGTTGCCGACGCACGCTGCATCATCAGTCGAACCGGGTACACGGGTGAAGAGGGATTCGAGCTTTACATCGACAATGAGAGCGCCGAACAGGTTTGGAACGCGGTATTCGAGGCGGGCAGGGAGTTCGACATCCAGCCCATCGGTCTCGGCGCACGCGACACCCTGCGTCTCGAGATGAAATACGCGTTGTACGGTAACGACATCGACCAGAATACCAATCCCATCGAAGCCGGACTTGGGTGGATTACGAAGGTGAACAAAGGCGATTTTATCGGTCGGGACGCCATCCTCGAGGTGAAAGAGAAGGGATTGACACGTAAGCTCATCGGGTTTGAAATCGATGGGAAGGCGATCCCGCGTCATGAATACAAGTGCTTCCAGGGGGATAGCGAGATCGGCTTTGTTACAAGCGGATGCTGGTCACCGAGCCTGGACAAGGGGATCGGCATGGCCTACCTGGAAACCGAATACACCCAGGTGGGGACACGTTTCGAGGTGGATGTGCGCGGGAAACGTATCCCGGCTTTTGTCGTTGAAACACCTTTCTACAACCGGCCTTATTGATGAATTAACAAGCAAGGACCCATGCACCTTCCGTTGCTTCACATATCAACACGCCAGCCACCGCCGACTCATGATGAGGATCCACTCCATCTCGGAACGATCGAGGGCCGTGACCTGATCCCCTGGCTTGCCGATCCGGTAAACGCACTGGAACGTGCCGGAAAACGGATACCGGTTCTGGACGCCGCATCCCTGACGTTGGCTGCGCTCGGCAGTGAAGTTACCTATTTTGCTGTGCTTGGGGGGATGTTTGCGGCGTATGACCGTGAGGCGGCACTCAGTTTCGCCGGCGTGATTGTCCCCTCGGTGGCGATCAATCAACTTGTGAAGGCGAGGTTCCGGTTTCCACGGCCACCTCGTAAATCACAGCACCCTTATGCGTTTGTCGCACCGGGCGATTTCACCTTCCCCAGCGGTCACGCCCAGAATGCGGCTGTTTTGGGACTCTTTCTCGCCTATCACGGGCGGAACACATGGCTCCGTTTCCTCGGTGTGGGCCTGGCAACAGCGATCCCTCTCTCACGTGTCTACCTCGGTGTGCACTACCCGCGAGACGTTCTCGCGGGAGTCATACTGGGGATCGGGACACTCGCCGGGGTGAAGCTGCTCAAGCCCCCTTTCCGTCGCTGGTGGATCAGTGCGCCGCGCGGACCACGAGGATTCACGATCGCCTTCGCTGCGACAATCGCCGGGCTGCTCTCCGGAACTCCGCTCGCTGCATTTCCCCTCGGGGTTGGCGGTGGGCTTGCGATCGGGCACGACCTTTCCGGGGCGCGCCGTTTCCATATGGATGAACCCCAACCGGGGGAGCGGTTGATTCAGGGGGTGATAGGAGTCACCGCCATCCTGGGCGCCGGCGTGCTGATTCGGCCTTTGTTGAAACGGGAAAGCTCCCTCGCAGCCGCATTGGGTGGCAGCCTGGTCGGTGTTGCGCTGACCTTCGGCGCTCCCTTCATCACCGACATGACACGTCGCTATAGGTACTGGAGAAAACGGCAAGCTAAGCGGAAATTCGGAAAATCATTCGCCAGGTAACCGAATGTGACCGACCGACTTTCGTGGTGGTTTGACGGGTGAAAGAGCATTCCCCTGTTCGGGAATGTGGGTGCTCACAAGAAGTTGTTCGGCTGTCACTGGCTGATCAGGCGGTCAGGGGTGCCAAAGGCCTCTGTTCTTCAGAGGTGTCTTGACGGCCAATCCACACACACTTCATTTTAAACCCTTGTTTTATTGAAACAAATGATCCGAACCGAATCCAGTGTTGCGGCAGGTTTTCAGCGAAGCGGAGACCTGCCGCCACTTGAAAGAGCCCAAAGCTTTCGAGAACACCCATCGTCCCCTATGAACCCATCCAGCACAGTGGTTTTAAACAAACCTGGTTAGTCCATCTACCTACTTTGATGGAATGGCTCCTGGAAGAGTCCAAAGGATAAATCCCATCCGGGACAGCAGTTGCTTAAGGCTGACCGTTACCACCTTTCCCATTCGGCAGGACATAGCTCACCGCGAGGTCATCCTCCCTGAAAAGGTCTGCGGCGAGGGCCTGGATATCCTCGGCGGTTACGCTATCGATCCCCTTAAGCAGTTCATCGAGGGGGGTATACCGTTTCAGGTAAATCTCCATCCGCGCCAGACGATTCATTCTGGATGAAACATTCTCCAATCCGAGAGTCAGCGAGCCCTTCAATTGCGCCTTGGAACGACTGAGTTCTGCCTTCCCGAGGGGCACCTCGATCAATTTGTTCAGCTCCTGGCGGATCATCGCTTCGGCGCGTTTCACCTGCTTCTCTTCGAGGCCGGTGTAGATACCGAAAAGCCCGTTGTCGCAGTAGGCTTCGCTGAAGCTGTAGATCGTGTAGCAGAGCCCGTTCCGTTCACGGACACGCTGGAACAGCCGTGAACTCATTCCACTGCCAAGCACAGTGTTGAGCACGAAAAACGCGTAACGCCGCTTGTCGTCGTAACTGAGTCCACGCGTACCGAGGCACATGTGCGCCTGGACAATCTCCTTACGCCGGAGAAAATCGCGATCCTGCACCGCTGGTGGCAGCACCCGTTCGGGGCGACCGTTCCTATTCGATTGCAGCATAAGTTTACGTTCGATCGTCCGCACCAGCTTGTCGTGGTCGACACCGCCCGCCGCTGCAACAACCGTCCGCTCAGGCGTGTAGTGCGTACCCCAGTACCGTTGAAGATCATCGCGGGTAAAGGATGAGACCGTCTCACGAGTTCCGAGCACTGGTCTACCGAGGCTGTGTTCGCCAAAGATGAGTCGGGTGAAATCCTCGTGGCAGACATCGTCCGGCTGGTCCTCGTAGCTGGAAATCTCTTCGAGGATGACCCCCTGCTCACGCTGGACCATCTTGTCGGCGAACTGGGAGTGGCTCATCATGTCGCTAAGGGTGTCTACCGCAAGCGGCAGGTATTCATCCAGCAGATGAGCGTAATAGGCGGTCACTTCCTTGCTTGTGAAGGCGTTCAGGTAGCCGCCGACCTGCTCGATCTCACGCGCGATACGCAGTGCAGATCTTTTCGCCGTCCCCTTGAACATCATGTGCTCGAGGAAGTGGCTGATGCCGGACTCTGCGGGCGATTCATCCCGTGACCCGGTCTCGAACCACACGCCTACCGCTACGGATCGAACAGAGTCCATCCGCTCCGTAACGACACGAACTCCCTGGTTGGTTACGCTTTTACGAACGCCTGACATGATTATCCTTTGTAAAATGAACAATCCAGACAGTTTGAAATGACCATGCAGAGGCCGTCTCGAAAGAAATCGCTTCGTGCATGATCCAGGCTACCAGCCTGGTTGTATCATTCCAAACTGTCTGGAATCTTGTCAGCCAAGTTTAGCGCCGGTTCCCGCCGCCGCCGCTACCGCCGCGACGTGGGCCGCGGTCACGCCCGCCACCACCGCCGAAGCTACCGCCGCTCCCGCCGGTACGCGGAGGGCGCCGTTCGGGCTCGACATAACCTTCGGGCTTGGGAAGCAGCGCCTTACGGCTCAAGTCGAGCTTCCCTTCCGGGGTGATCTTCACCAGTTTGACACGAACACGATCGCCGAGATTGACCACATCGGTCACATTCTCGACACGCTTCCACTCCAGCTCGGAAACATGGAGCAAGCCTTCCTTGCCCGGGAACAACTCGACAAAGGCGCCGAAATCGACGATCTTCACAACCTTCGCATCAAACTCCTCACCGATTTCCGGCTCACGAGTCATGTTGCGAATCAGATCATGCACCGCGAGAACGGCGTCACTGCTGGTGGAGGAGATGCTCACCGTGCCATCGTCGTCGATCTCGATGTTCACGCCATACTCGGTCTGCAACTGACGGATCATCTTCCCTCCAGGACCGATGATCATGCCGATGTTGTCCGGGTTGATGTTCATCTGGCGAATCGACGGGGCATACTCAGAGAGCTTCGGACGCGGTTTCTCGATCGTTTGATCCATGATGTCGAGAATGTGGTAACGTCCTTCCTTCGCCTGTGCCAAAGCCTCCGCCATGATCTCCTTGCTGATGCCGGAGATCTTGATGTCCATCTGGAAAGCCGTGATCCCGTCACGCGAACCCGCGACCTTGAAGTCCATGTCGCCGAGAGCGTCCTCGTCACCGAGGATGTCGCTGAGGATAACGTACTTGTCGCCCTTCTTGATCAAGCCCATCGCAATCCCTGCGACTGAGCTGCGGACGGGAACACCGGCATCCATCAGCGCAAGCGATCCGGAGCAGACGGTCGCCATCGAAGAGGAACCATTCGATTCCAGGACTTCGCTGACCACTCGGACCGTGTAGGGGAAATCTTCCCAATCGGGCATCAGCGCTTTCAGTGCGCGCTCAGCCAAGTGGCCGTGCCCCAGTTCACGCCTTCCCGGCGAAAGGAATCGCCGCACTTCGCCCACGCTGAAGGGGGGGAAGTTGTAATGCAGCATGAAGGTCTTCCAGTACTCGCCCGAAAGATCGTCGATCTTCTGCTCATCCATCTTGGTACCGAGGGTTACGGAACCGAGTGATTGAGTCTGACCACGGGTGAAGAGTGAAGAGCCGTGTGCGCGGGGAAGGAGTCCGACCTCTACACTGATGGGGCGGATCTCTTTCGGGTTACGGCTATCAATGCGGGTTCGCTCCTGCAGGACACGGTCACGCATCGCTTCCTTCACCAGCCCACCGACCACTTCCTTGATGTTCTTGGCCTCTTCAGGGAACCTTTCCGCCAGAGCGAGGATCACCTCTTCAGCGAGGGCTTTTTGTTGACGCTTCCGTTCGCTCTTGTCGGCGATGGTGATCAGAGGAAGAATTCTGTCACCAACGGTCTCGATCACTGCCTTTTCGACCTCTTCCGGAATGAGGATCGGTTCCCACTCACGATCCGGCTTGCCGAGCGCCTCAGCGAATTCACGCTGCATGGCCACGATCTGGCGGATCGCATCATGGGCGAAGTCGAGGGCGTTGATGAAGTCGTTTTCGTCGATCTCCTTCCCCTCACCTTCAACCATCGCGATTGCATCGGCGGTCCCGGCGACATGGATTTCCAGGTCGCTGTCTTCCGCCTGCGAGATGGTCGGGTTGAGGACGAACTGACCGTTGATCCGCCCCACACGGACAGCCGCGACCGGCTCGTGATAGGGGATGTCTGAGGTCAGGAGTGCTACCGAGGCACCAGCCAGGGCGATGGTATCACCGTCATTCTCGCCATCATGCGAAAGCACATTGCACAGAACCTGGGTCTCATAGTAGTACCCCTTCGGGAAAAGGGGACGCAGCGGACGGTCGGTCATGCGGGCGATCAGGGTCTCCTTGTCATGGGGACGACCCTCACGCTTGAAAAATCCGCCCGGGAACTTGCCGCCTGCGTATTTCTTTTCACGATAGTCCACTGTCAACGGAAAGAAATCCGTATTCGTGGCGCGATTTCGGTCGGAGACAACGGTGACCAGCACGACTGTATCGCCGTACTGTACCCACGCTGCGCCGTCCGCCTGCCTGGCAACCTTGCCCACCTCGATCGAGAGGGTCCGACCACCAAGCTCCATTTCCTTACGAAAAACCATGTTTCCTCCAAATGCAGAACGCCCGCCCGACTTGGGATTGGCGGGGGCAGCTCCGCGTACGCGACGACTCTCTTACCGACGAATCCCCAGCTCCTTGATCAACGCACGATAGCGATCGATGTGCGTATCCTTGAGATACTGCAGCAAACTCTGCCGTTTACCTACGATTTGCAACAAACCACGGCGCGAATGATGATCTTTACCATGTACACGGAAATGATCAGTCAATTCTTTGATGCGTTCTGTAAGAAGAGCGATCTGGACCTCTGTACGACCCGAATCATTCTCGTCTTTGCCGAATTTCTTGATGATTTCGGCCTTTTTCTCTGCGGTCAAAGGCATTTTCATGCCCTCCTTCACTTCTGATGTTGAATGTTACTTTCTATGTGTTTTTTCTTTTTTTGTCTTTTGCTGTTCATCACAAGAATTTGTGCGGCGATCTCTGCCTGTTGCGGTCAAGTCGTGTCAGGAAACGTCACTTCGTTCCGCCACCTGGCGAATTTCACCGCTGAGTTCATGCACTGAATCTCAGGAGGAGTCAAGTCCATTAATCAGCTTCTTCTGTGAAATTGAGCGGTCTTTTTGCCAAAATCTCCCTCGCTGAGGAGGCGTCCCTGTGCATCTGGTCGATGAGCGCCTCGGCGGAATCATACACCTGCTGCTCGCGCAGGAAATCGACCCACTCAACCTGCACGGTCCTGCCGTAAACATCGCGCGAGACATCGAACAGGTGAACCTCGAGGGTCAGGGGATACTCCCCGAACGTCTCTTTTCGACCGATCGAGCCGACACCGTCGAAGGATTCACCATCCAGGTGTACCCTTACCGCGTAAACCCCCTCGGCGGGGATCAGCTGATCCGAGTCAAAGGGTTTCAGGTTAGCGGTGGGAAAACCGAGGTCGTGCCCCCTTCCGTCACCATGCACCACCTCCGCCTCGATGCGATAAGCACGTCCGAGGGAGCGGTTGGCTGCCTGCAGGTCGCCCTCATTCAGCGCGTTCCTGATCCGAGTGCTCGAAATTGCGATTTGCTCGATCAACTGCGCGTCCACCACCACCAGGTCGTATCCGTATTCCGTTGATTTCGAACGCATAAAATCGATGTTGCCTTCGCGATTGCGACCGAATGAGTGGTTGTACCCGACCACGAGACGCGCCACGCCAACCGTGTCGACCAGCAACTCCTTGAGGAAGCGATCGGCACTCCAGGAAGCCAACTCCTGCGAGAAGGGAACAATCACCACCCGTTCGATGCCGGCCAATTCAAGCTTCGCCAGTTTCTCGTGAACAGGTGTCAGGATGCGCAAACGTTCGGGCTGCCTTCCCAGCACATGTTGAGGGTGCGGGTCGAAGGTGATCACCGTGGGCGCTTCTCCCGCCAGGACACGATCCAGCAGGGAAAGGTGTCCACGGTGGACGCCATCGAACGCCCCGAGGGTCAGTGACGCTCGCGGATTCCGTTCGATCCTGTCTTGTCCGTAACGGTATACCTTCATGCCAGTCCTGTCCAGCTTCCCTGCAACTGATCGAGGGTGATGGCATCCTCGACCCTGAAACCACCTACCTGAAGCCTTCTCAATCCCGTCAGCGCGGCGGGAACACCGAGGCAACAGCCCAGATCACGCAGCAGCGACCGGACATAAAATCCTCCGCTGGCCGCTACCTCCAGCTCCACTCTCCCATCGCCCGGGGTGTAATCGATCAGTTTGAGCGAATCGATTGTCACATGCCGTGCTTCCTGCTCCAGCCACCAGCCCCGTCGTGCCAGCTTGTGCATCGCAATCCCGGCACGTTTGATGGCCGAGACCATCGGTGGCACCTGGACATTTCGTGCAGCGATCCAGTTCAATGCCGCTTCGATCTCTTCCCGTCGCCAGGTCCGGGTACGAACCGGGATGGTCCAATCGGCGTCCTCATCACCCGTTGGGCTGAGCAACCCGAGTTGCCCGACAGCCCTGTAGGATTTTCCGCCTTCCAGTCCCAGGGTGAGCGAACGTGTCGCTCTGCCCAGTGCGATGACCAGCAGCCCCGTCGCCATTGGATCGAGGGTGCCGGCATGACCTACTTTTTTTTCGCCTGTGATGCGACGGACCCGGTCGACCACATCATGCGAGGTTTTCCCCGCAGGTTTGTCGATCAGCAGGTAGCAGCCGCCCCTGTCTGCCGGGATCACCCCTGGTTTTTCAGCAGCGCCGTCCGGCACGCTTCCACCACCTGTTGCTTCGCCTGATCGATGGGACCTGCCACCTTACCCCCCGCCGCTTTCGCGTGCCCCCCACCATTGAAGGCGGTGGCCAGAGCGGAGAGATCAACATCTCCATTGGTCCGGAACGACGCCTTCCACAAATCTTCCCCGATGGGACGAAGCAGGATGGCGATCTCAACAGAGTCGATCGACATCAACTTGTCGATGAAACCCTCTGTATCCGCGCCCTGCTCCTCCGGGTCGAGATAAGAAAATGCGATCCGTTCCTTTTCGAAGAATTGGATTTTTGTGAGGACCCTACCCATCGAGAGCATAGTCTGCGCTTCGGTTCGGTAGTAGATCGATTCCGCAATCAGTACCGGATCCGCACCCCTGGAGACCAGGTTGGCACACGTTGCAAAAACCTTCGCCGTAGTGTTGGAGAAACGGAAACGGCCTGTGTCGGTCATGATTCCCGTGTACAACTGGTTCGCTATTTCCGGGGTGATCGGCACTTTCGCTTCACGGTAGAGATCCACCAGCATCTCACAGGTCGCGCTCGCACCGGTGTCGATCCAGGAGGCATCCCCGTACTGGACGTTCGAGATGTGGTGGTCGATGTTGACCACACGCATCCCCGCCTGCCGCAGCTTCGCGACATCACCAATCCGATCGTAATCGCCTGCATCAAGGATCACAATCGCATCGTAGGGGGCTTCCCTTTCTGCCTGTGCAATCGTGCGAACCTTATCGGAGCCCGGCAGGAAAGTGTAGCGCGGCGGGACAGGATCCGGGATCACTGGGACAACTCGTTTTCCGAGGGCTTCGATGAACGAGGTCATGCCCAGCAGAGCACCAATGGCGTCTCCGTCGGGATTTACGTGCACCGTAACGAGGAAATGGCTGGACGACTCCAACTCCCGCAGAATATCAGGAATCGGCACGGTCGTCCTCTGTTGGTGGGACCGAGGAGTTGTGAATCTGATTCAACAACTGCTCAATCCGGTCTGCACGTTCCATCGTGTCGTCCCAGACAAAGCGAAGTTCAGGCACCGACCGGATGTGCAGGGCGTCTGCTGCCAGCTTGCGCATCTTCGGGGCTGCCTTCCTGATCATGAGCTGAACGGCCTTCTCGTCCTCGGCTCCCATGATGGAGCAGTAGACTGCCGCATGCTTCAAGTCGTCACTCAATCGTACTTCCGGCACGGTTACGACCACACCCGGGGCCTGGTCGGCCATCAGGCGGCGCAAACCGTCGGATACAACTTTCTGTATCTCCACGCCCACACGGCGGGCGCGCTTGGACTTCGGTATCTTCATCTACATCATCACGTTGGATCGCATTTCGGGGACAGTGTACGAAATCCCGGGAATCCACCCGGGTGCGGTTATTACGTCTTGCCCACGGATTTCGTTCACTGTCCCCGAAATCCGGCACGCGTACCTTACAACCACGTCACCTGTCGCTCAGTCACCTGGATCTCCAAGTGCGAGTCGATGATCTCCTGCGCCACCCTCAGCCTGCCTTCCACATCTCGCTTCGACGAACTGATCGTCAACACCGCAAGGTGGCAGCGGCCCAGCTTCTCCTGATGGTCCACTTCTGCGATCGAAGCGTTCAGCTTCAAACGGATCCGGTCCTTGATGGAGCGGACTACCCGCCGTTTCTCTTTCAGCGATTGGGATTGCGGAATCAGGAACTCGACCTCCAGCAATCCGATCGCGGCGGGCATGTCAGGCTTACATCCCTACTTCAATCTCACGGTCCACTTCAACGATCTTGAAGGCCTGAATCATGTCACCAACCTTGATGTCGTTGTAGTTCGCGATCTTGATGCCGCACTCATATCCCTGTGCCACCTCTTTCGCGTCATCTTTGAACCGTTTTAACGTATCCAGTTCGCCCTGGTAGATCTCGGTGCCGTCACGCAGGAGCCGGACACGGTTGTTCCGTTCGATCTTGCCTTCGACCACGTAGCAGCCGGCGATGGTTCCGATGCGGCTGATCTTGAAGGTGTCGCGCACCTCGGCCATACCCACCACCTCTTCGGCGGTTTCGCGGCGGTGCATCCCGATCAGGATCCCCTTGATGTCCTCGATCAACTCGTAGATGATCCGGTAGGTTTCGAAGGGAACATTGTTCACCGTCGCCATTTCGCGGGCTTTGGTGTTCGGATGAACGTTGAAGCCAATGACCATGGCGTTTGAGGCGCTCGCCAGCAGGATGTCGGATTCGTTGATCGGTCCGACCGCGCGCCGGATAATTCTCACCGACACCTCGTCCGTGCTGAGACGCATCAAGCTGTCCGCGATCGCCTCGACCGAGCCATCCACATCGCCCTTGATCACAAGCTGAAGTTCGCGCTTCTCGGTGCCCTCAACAAACTGCAGGAGGTTGCCGCGCCCTGACCCTTCGCTGATACGCATGGTCTGTTCGCGTTGCTGCTGCTGTCTGCGGCCGGCAATTTCCTTCGCTTCACGCTCTTCCTTAAAGACAATCAGCTGATCGCCCACGTGTGGCGGCGCCTCGAATCCTGTGATCTGGATCGGCTGGCCCGGGAATGCCTCAGTCCGCTTTTCCCCACGTTCATCGTACATGGCTCGGACACGCCCGTAATAATGGCCTGCCACGAAAACATCCCCGACATTGAGTGTGCCACGCTGAACCAGCACGGTGCAAACGGTGCCGCGCCCCTTTTCCTGCCGTGATTCAATCACATAACCCCGGGCCAGCGAGTCCTTGACCGCTTTCAGGTCGAGGATTTCTGTGGCGATCAGGATTTTGTCGAGCAGATCGGGGATGCCCACACCCTTTTTCGCCGAAACCTCGGCGGACTGCACTTCGCCACCCCACTCCTCCACCAGCACGCCATGATCGCCGAGCTGCTGACGGACCTTCTCTGCATTCGCACCCGGCTTGTCCATCTTGTTGATCGCCACGACAATCGGCACTTCCGCCGCCTTGGCGTGGTCAATGGCTTCAATGGTCTGGGGCATGACCTGGTCATCAGCGGCGACCACAAGCACGACCACGTCTGTCACCTGCGCGCCACGGGCACGCATGGCGGTGAAGGCCTCATGCCCTGGGGTGTCGAGGAAGGTGATGCGCTTGCCGTCATGCTCGATTTCATACGCACCGATGTGCTGGGTGATCCCTCCCGCCTCCCCTTCGGCGACTGCCGAGTGGCGGATGAAATCGAGAAGCGTAGTCTTGCCGTGGTCCACATGGCCCATGATGGTGACTACGGGTGCACGGGGGAGCTGTTCGCCCTCCTCCACATCCTCATGGGCGGTTTCAGCAAGCATCTCCTGCTGCTCAATGTCGTCGACAAATTCGACACGATACCCATGCTCTTCGGCGAGCAGGGTGATGGTGTCGCGGTCGAGCCGCTGGTTGATGGTCACACGGAGGCCGAGCATCATGCACTCTTTGATCAACTCGACAACCGGGATGTCGATCAGGTCTGCAAGCTCCTGTGTGGAGACATACTCGGTGATGCGCAGCAGGTTGGTGTCTTCGTCCACCATCCCGACTTCAGCCTGGATACGGCGTTTGCGTCGCTTCTTGCCGCTGCCTTCCATGGCAGCGAGGGTCTGCTTGACCGAAGCCTGGACTTCGGCTGCGTCCGGCTTTTTCTTCTTGTCACGTTTCCGACGTCGTTTTGCTGTGCCGGAGGCATCTCCGGTCGAAACCCAGCCACCGCCGCCGCCACCTGCTGGTGCCGCCTGCTCCGGCGTATCCGCACCACGCCCGGTTTTACGCTTGCGTTTCCTCTTGCCGCGAGGCCGGTCATCATCCTCATCCTCAGTTTTCGGGGTGAAGACCTGGGGGCTGGGCGCGACTGGTGTGGTCCGCTCAGGTTTGACCGGCGGAGGTGTGAAGGCCAGGATGTCATCATTGCTCACGCCGCCGCGCACGGTCGGCGAATAAGCACGGCGTCCCCGTTCGGAATCCTTACGGGGCTCATGCTCCTCAACAGCTTGTGGCTGACGGGATTCCGGGGCGGGTTCCTGCGCACGAATGGGCTCGGCAGCACCGCGAACTGTTGTTTCCGAACGGCGAGGCGTCCGCTTTTCAGGCGCCGGAGCAGATGGCTCGGCGGTCTCGGCTTGCTTCTGAGCGGCAGGCCTGGCCGGAGCCTCAGCTTTGGGTGGCTCCTGGAAGGCCCTCAGGTCCTCCGGGTCCAGTTTGCGAACCTGGGGAGCCGGACGGCTTGGCGCTGCTGGCTCCTTCTCGATGATGCGACGGAGTTCGGCCTCGCGGGCTTCATGGGCTTCCGCCTCATGACGTTCCGATTCCTCGCGTGAGGCCTCGCGTTTGAGTGCCTCGTAACGCTCCGGGGCGAATTTGCGCAGAAGATTGCCATAGGCCTGATCGTCGATCGAGGTCATCTGCGCCTTTGTCACCTTGTAGCCCTGTGCTTCCAGCTCCTCGGTCAAGGTCGAGGTCGCCAGGTTCAGCTCCTTGGCCACTTGGAACAGAATGCGGTTCTTTTTCGCCGCCAAATCCAAACTCCGTTTTAAACCAAAACCGCAGCCGCACTGCGTTATTCAAAGTAATTCCCGAGAATCTCGAGGATTTTGCGGGCGGTTGCTTCACCGATACCGGGGAGTTCAACGAGTGCATCAAAGCCGGCATCCATCACTTCATCCGCCGTGGTCAACCCTGCGGCGGTCAACTTTTCGAGCATCGAGGGGGTCAGCTCCTCAACCTCCGAGAGGGGGAGCTCCTCAATATAATACTCGCTCTCCTTCACCGGCTGAATCTGGTAGCCGGTAATTTCGCAGGCGAGACGAATATTCTGCCCTCTTCTGCCAATGGCCATCGACATCTGATCATCGGGAATGACAACCGTAACACGCTTATCCGGATCATGGAAGATGATCTCGATCGGGATCACCGGGGCGAGGGAACGGCGTACCAGCAGTTCGCGATCGCTGGTGTAATGGATGATGTCGATTTTTTCATTGTTCAATTCGCGCACGATCGCCTGGATACGCACACCCTTCATGCCCACACAGGCGCCCACCGGATCGACTCGCTTGTCGTTCGAGGTGACGGCGATCTTGGTCCGGTCGCCAGCTTCGCGTGCGATGGCCTTGATCTCAACGATGCCATCGTAAATCTCAGGCACTTCCAGCTCAAAGAGACGCCGGACGAAGGTTTCGCTTTTGCGTGAAACAACAATCTCCGGGTCGCGATTTGTTTCGCGAACTTCGGTGATGATGGCCTTGATGGTTTGTCCCCGGCGATACCGCTCATTGTAAATCTGCTCATTCTGCGGCATGACTACTTCGGTCTTGTCCACGTTGATGCGCAGTTCGTACTTGTTGGCCTGGTGGACATCGCCGATGACAATTTCGCCGACCCGCTTCGAGAATTCATCGAAGAGGTTCTGCTTCTCAATCTCTTTGATTTTCTGGATCAGATTCTGCTTGGCGGAGAGGATCAGCCGTCTTCCGAAACGGTGGAAGTCGATCACTTCGACAAAATCGTCGCCGACTTCGATATCCTCGTCGGTTGCCTGGGCACGGGATAATTCGATCTGGGTCGCTTCGCTCTCGAGTTCTCCGTCGGGAACCACTTCCTTCTCGGCGTAGATCTCGATATCGCCCTTTTCGACGTTAAAAATGACCGTAAAGTTGTCGCTCTCACCGTACCGCTTCTCGATCGCCTTCAGGAAGACCGACTCAATGATCTCCTCGAAGGTATCCCGGTCGATGTTCTTTTCGCGGATGATCTGCGAGATCGCATCAACGACCGCTTGATTCATCGTCTGCCCCGTTTTTACCAGGGTAATGAAACTCTGGCTTGCTTCATCTCGTTTAGCGGAATCTTTCGATCCCCTTCGAACAGGAGTGTATCGGGCTCAACACCGACCAGGACCGCCTTCACCTTCTCCCCTCGCTTCTCTCCGGCTGCCGGGAGAAGCTCGATCTCCAGGGTACGTCCGATGTTCTTGGCGAATTCCCAGGAGAAACGCAGAGGGTGGCCCACACCGGGGGAGGAGACATCCAGCGCGTAGGTGCGTGGAATGTCCCCCTCGAGATCGAAGAGGTCTTCGAAACGCCTTGCCCACTGTTCGATCTCCGAAATCTGTATCCCTCTCTCACGATGATCGAGGATGATGACAAACTTCGGATGTCCCGGGCCGCCCTGGATTTTCACGTCTACCAGCTCGATTTCAGTCCCGGTCAGCAGAGGCTGGAGGCGATCACGTATGGAGTCGGGTGTCAGCACGGCCTTCTTCACTTACCTGCAAAGAAAAGAGTGGGCCAATACCCACTCTCGTTCAAGAAAATCAATATACACCCATTTCAAACACCGGTCAAGGATTTCCCTTTCAGGGTGATCCTCTCGAGACGGAGCCCGATTCAGCCTTTCAGCATCAGACGTGCTTCGATGACGCGGGCTTCACTCTCGACCTCGGTGGATGGAGACTCAGCCAATACCTGCTCGACACGTTTTTTTGCGAGATCGAACAGTCCGGCTTGTTCGTAACAGTGGGCGGCCTTCAGGTTCAGGGCGGGTTTCATGTGCGCCGCATCTTTCATCGCGGCGACCCGGTCATACGTTCGAGCGGCTTCCTCAAACTCCCCGAGGCTGGCGAGTGCAGCAGCTTTACCCGCCCAGGCTGCAGCGGTCAGCATGAAAGATTTCGGATAGCTCTTGATGAAGCGATCATACGTGTCGACCGCTTTCGCATAATCGCGATTGGTCAGGGCGATATCGGCGATCCCGATCAATGCCTCGGCCCCACCGACGGTCCCCTTGTGGGTCGCGGCGATCTCTTCGAGGCGTTCGGTGATGTCGGCATTCGGCTGCATGGCAAGGGTCTGTCGCGCACGCGCCAGCTCGGCGAGGGACTCACGGTTCGACGTTTTCCTGGAGTTCCCCATCATCACCGCGAGGATGACCACCACCAGCAGGGCGATGACACCATAGGTCAGCTTCCTGCCATGCTGATCCAACCAGTGTTGAGTCTGCGCGACCGTTCTCATCAAGGGGTCTTCGCGCAGCTCCTTCTTCGAGATTTTTTTCTGTTGACGCGCCATGGTGCGTATCGGCCTCAGCTATACCAGGCATTTCTGCCCGTTCACGCCCGTCCGGGCTTGCTCCACAAACCGTGGAATGTAATACCCGCGACCTTGCCTTACAAGCGGGGCGCGATGCGACCTCCTCGGTTTGGAACCAATCGTGCGAGTGGATTGTACACCCTGAAACGTCACCTACGCCACACCCGGATTGTGTCAACTCCGTGCAGATTCGGATTTTTGGGGATCGGAGAGGTCTTCTCGAAAAATGTTGCTCCGGGTGTTGACGGGACTTTCAGAAGCGTCTACATTACACGTGCTATGAAGAAAACTCTGTCGCTACCGTTGGTGATGGCGATCCTGCTGATCGCCGTGACCGCTGCCGAGGCGAGTGTCGCCTTCCGGCAATTCCAACTGAAGAACCTGGGACGGCGTGTTGAGGTCACCTGGATGACCAGCCGTGAACAGGGATGTACCGAGTTTGTGGTTGAAAGGTCCACCGATGGGGTGGAGTTTTTCACCATCGCTACCGGTATCTCTCCGCATGGTGCGAACCAGGAGTATCGTTACATCGATTCTTCGGTTTTCAAAGAGACCGACAACACGTACTACTACAGGATTGTCGCGAAGATCACCAGCGGCAGCAACCAGTACAGCAGGACTGAAAGCATCCAGGTGGATAGCAACGGCCTGCAACGGACCTGGGGCGGATTGAAGGCGATGTTCAGATAAGAAAACGCTTCCGTTGAAGTGGGTTCTTCAAGGTCGGGCGATGCCTGGACCTTTTTTTTGTCCTCACCAGAATTTGTGCGGCTATCTCCGGCCAGTCTGGTTGTCAAGATCGCGTGGAGGAAGCAGGTCACCAGGCGGACTTGACCGCTGGTCGCCTCAAAAATCTCAGGATGAACCTTCTTGAAGTGGTACCTGCGGCGGATTCAACAGATCGAGAAACATTTACCGCCGTGCGATCCTGACAAAACTCGTGACCGCCAATCAGCCGAGGTCGAGGATGTGCATCACTGCTGCGGTCACCTCGATGGGGTCAATTTTGCTCAAGTCGCCCTGAGGTCCAACAGAACCTCCGCGAAAGACGATTGTCGGGGCATCCGAAACCGGCCACCATCGCCAGGAGTTTGTCGGACCCATAGTCGAGACTGTCGGTACCTGTAAGGCCGCTGCGAGATGGAGCGGGCCGGTGTTGTTGCAGACCACAACTCGTGCTGTAGCGATCCGGTCCATCAGCTCAAGCATCCCCGGCGATGGGATGTGAGGCGCGCCGCACAGCTCGGCCAACCTGACACCGAGATCCTGCTCTCCCGGCCCACTGATCACCGCGACAGACTGTCCCTGCTGCATTAAAGCCTGCCCCACCTGTACGAACTTCTCCACTGCCCACCGTTGTTCTGCGAGCGCGGCGCCCGGCATGAGCAGGACGGGGGATTCGAGTTTCATCTTTTTCCAGAGGGATCGTCCGCGACGCAATCGGTCCTCCCCCTTCGGGAGACGTGGGATGTTGTCGGTCGCTTTTGCGCCCACGACCGAGATGAGCCGTGTGTGCAGTTCCCTTGTCGGGACAGTCAACTCGGGCATGGAGTGTGTGATGTTATAGTAGACTCCGCGTCCGGCGCGGTCGTAACCGATCCGTATTGGAATGCCACTCTGTCCGATCCATGAAGCAGTGTGCAGTTCGACACGCAGGGTCAGGTCGATGACGAGGTCGAAGGGCGGGGATTCCTTTGACAGGGTCTCGAGTCGAGCGGGGGGAGAAATCGTACCCCAGCCTGAACCGGCGAACAGTTCTGCGGCATAGGGCTGGGCGATCAGCACACGGTCCGCCTTTGGATACAGCAATCGCAATGCCCTCAGTGCAGGTTCTGTCAGGACAAGATCACCGAGCCCCTCGACCTGGGTGACCAGCAGTCGCTTCACCTGGTCCGGTTTCGGGATGAGCGGGATTGGCGACCTGCGGTGTGTCGCCTTCAGCGCGAGAGCACGAATGCCGTAAACGAGGCGGCCCACCAGTCGCGGTGAGTCCTGCTGCCTGAGTTCGCCGACCGGTTCAGGGGGCTGGTCCCCAAATTGATACTTCCCCGTTCTCATGCTTGAGTCACCCCGATGAGGATACGACCAAAACTCGGGGAATATAGGGCTGAAAAACCTGTCCCTCTGCGAAGGAGCGAGGGAAAGTCACGAGAGAAACCGGGGACAGGATCTGGCACCCTGTCCCCGGAAAATCGAAGTTTCAGCCCCTTGCCGGACCTATTTGAGCAACATGACCTTTCGGTACTGCATGTTCGAGCCCAACTGCACGCGAACGAAATAGAGTCCACTGGGCAGGTCGCCTCCATTCAACGTGAGCCGGTGTGTCCCTGCCGCACGGAGAGTGAGTGGCAAAGAGAGCACCTCTCGTCCCAACAGGTTGTAGAGCGACACACCCACCTCCTGCGTTTCCGTGAGCCGGACGCTGACAGTGGTCACCGCATTAAACGGGTTCGGGTGAACGAGGAAGCTGCTTTCTGCAGGAGCCTCTCCTTCAAGTTCGGCGGTGGGGGCGATAAAATCATCCGGTACGCTCCATATCCCGGAAAAGTTGCTGAGCAGGGTGTCGTGACGGACGGCTTGCAGACGGTACTCGACCGGCTGGCTGGGATCGGCGTTCCGGTCGACAAATCGTGTTCCGGGAATCGGGTTGGCGTTCAACGGAGTCGTCGGCCATTCCTGATCCACCGCCGGATCGAATCGGTAGACATTGTACGCCGCATCCGGCATGTTGATCAGCTGAGGCCACGCGAGGACTGTCCCCGAGAACCCGGCATACAGGGTCATTTGAACCGGAGGTGCGGGTGGTGCATTTGTCAGCATGTCGCTGTAGACCCATCTGGCACGTTCCGCAGATGCGACCAGGTTTTCGAAATTGAATAAAGTCGGGTCGATCGTTTCACCCGTTTGCGGATTGGATTCGTCGTGGAAATCGTCCCCGACTACAATGGCGAAGGCGAGTGTGACCGTCCGTCCAGGTGCGAGAGTGCGATGCTCCCCGTTCTGCTCACCGAGTGGTCCCCATGAGAGGAGGAACCGTGTGTCGTACCCATTGGCAAGATCGAGAGCATTCTGATGACCAGGAACCTGCCAATCCCGGGTGGCTGTTTCCCCGGTCAATGGATCGACCCACTCCTGCGGGTTCGTGGCGATCCAATCGGAGTCGGCGACACGATACTGGTCGTAATCTTTCTCGCCATTCCGCAACAGTTCGTACTTGTACTCATCGCGGAAGGGTGTGCCGTAAGTGGTGGTCCAGTGGTCCTCGTCCTCCTGTTGCAGTGAGGGGCCAAAATCGAGGTTTTCGTTGCTGTTCGAGACCCACCAGTTGTAGCCGCCGAGGGGGGCATCCTCCGGCGACTGCAGGACAGTGACACCAATGACGCCCGGGGATTCGAAGGCGGAGTGGTCGAGTGTGAAGCCATCATTGTCCGCGAGCCAGGCAATATTGACTTCACGTCCATTGAACTCACCGAGGAAACCGGTGATGTCGTCCTGGTGCTGATTTCCCACCGTCCCGCCGACATCGCCGTCGAAAAAGAGCCCGACACAGAGGTCTTGCAAGGCCAGATCGCCGATGTTTTCAATGGTGTACTCGACAATAGCGAACTTGTCATACTGGATTGCGGCGAAGCCCAGTGTCCGTTGGGTAGCCTTGATGTTCAGCGGCACATGGTTACCGTCATTGGGATGCCGCCTCACGACACCCATTTCTGTGACCAGCGACGTGTCTGTGAATTCGGCAATGATCTCCATGGGAGCAATCGCGGAGGGATCTTCCATTTCCGAATCGTCGCAATAGAGTCTGCCAGGCTGGGAGGAGAGCAGACTGAGCGGGCTGAGCGGAACCAACTCAGGCTGGGCCGATGCGAACCAACCCTCCAGAGCGACACTAACACGAGGTATCAATCCCTCCCCCGTATCGACCATAGCGCCGATCCATAACCCACCCTGGAAGAGGTACTGCACTCCTGAGCCGGAGGGGTACTCGAACTGAGGCGCCCAGAGGTCCGTACACGGATCGAAAAACGCACCGATTCTCCCAGGTCCCGCATTCCCGAAATAACCGGCGTTGGTGACCGTCATCTCAAAGGCTCCGATGTTCAGCACGGCGGCTTCAAAGGGTAGGATTTCTTCAAGGTCGTCGAGCCCGCTGATGGCGCCGGGGCGGATAGGCGTGTCATCCATCGCCAGGGCGGAAAATGCCGACCCGAGCAGTGCAACGAGGGTGAAAACGAGTAGCTTGTTCATTCTATGCCTCACAGTTTTTGTCAACTGAAACCCTATGCGGGGAAACACTCCGGTCAACGAAGCCAATAGACGACTGGTTCGCCGACACGGTGTGGTGTGTGCTCCGGACGCTGTTTCCCACTCGACTCTGTCGGGATGTAACGGTGATCGATGGGAAGTGTGAGGCTGTTGCTGTCCGGCAGCCAGTCGGGGTACAGCGATCCCTCAATCGCCACAGTCCAGCCAACGACGAAGCTGATCAGGCTGGGATTGTCGATCTGGTCGAGGGGGATGCTCACGGTCAAGTAGTTGCTGTTTTCGGGGAGGTGGCAGTCTGAGAAGGCTGCTCCGCTGACCCAACGGTTGGATGTGTTGTTCCAAGTGAAGATCGAATCGCCTTCCAGGCCGACAAGCGCGATGTAATCCGCACCAATGTCGCCCGGTGAATAATGGTGGTTGCTTTCCGCGGACAATCCGGTGGTTGCATCGCTATCCGTGTCAAGGAAGATGGCACAGTCAATGCCCCCATCCGAATCATACGGGTTGGCCCACGTGCCATAGGATTCGATGCGAAAGTCAAGGGTGGAGACGTCGCTTCTCGCCAGGACTCGGTAGAGGTTGATCTCACCGCTGTCATCCGGGTCCGTTCCGATGATCTCCCACTCTCGAATCACTGTGATCTCGTCCGTCGCGCGGCTGTTCCCAGCGTCATCGAACGCGATAGCCGTGACTGTCATGCTGCTGCCGATCAGCAGCTCACCCCAGTCGACCATCGCAGTGAAGGGTGGGGATGTGTCGGTGAGATCATTCCGACGGACACCATTGATGTCGAACACCACACGAACCACGCCCTCATTGTCGCTGACTGTCACTGCCGCCTCGAAAGGAGCAGAGACAATCGCCTGATCGAAAAGCGTGGTAAAGCTGATGTTCGGGGGGGTGGAATCGGTTTCTGTGACGGACTCACATGCGGAAAAGAGGAAGAGCGCGGCAAGAAACAGGAAGGAATACTTACTCTTTTTCATACCTCCTCCGGTATCCTGGCGGCACCTGGAACATGTCATTCCAGGTGCGAGCGCCAGCCAGCTGCCTGGGTTGAAGATTGCGGGGAATTGGGGGGCTACATTCTTCGGTCGACATCGACCGTTGAAAAAGTAATGGTGTGAGTGTCGTCAGTCAAGCAAATGGCAAACACACTTTACATAGTTTCATCATTGTGGCTCTCCCGCACCTCATGCGGAATGCATCCGGTCAGATGAAACGATCCACGACTGTCCGGTCTCTCGGTGCGACTTGACAGGTACGAAAGAGACATCTTGAACGAACCTTGTTTTCTTGAAAAGAAATTTGCTGCGCTCATCGGAGCGAAGCCTGCGAGCGACCACACAACAGGCTTGTTCCATGTCATATAAGCATCTTTCTTCTCAATAAAACAAGGGCTTACCACAAGGTGTTTGCTGTCTGGTTGTCAAGACCCCCCTGGAGACCTGCGGCCTCCGGGCGATCCTGACAATCCGATTCACCCAAGAGAGCCACACATTTTTATGAGTAACCGACCGGATTAAGGGTCAGAGTGTTGCGCAATTCCCGGAAAGCACTTGAAGTTTGACGACTACACAAAACAGAGACGCAGTGAGGTGCACTCACCGCGTCTGCTGTCTTGACGTCGGGGTACTACTTACTTCGCTGTCGCCTTGACCCGTTCCTCCTGGCTCATGGCTGCGAGTCGCTTCACTTCTGCCACGTCGAGACCCAGACCCTCGGCGACACGTCTGCCGTACTCCTCGTTCGCCTTGTAGAAGAGCGCGGTCTGCCTGAGCTGGATGCGTTTGACAGCATTGCCGAGGTGGGCGACAAGGTTCCCGACCAGGTTGGTCCGTTCCGCCTCGTTCATTGCCTTGCTGTAGAGCCAACCCGCCTGGACGAAGTCATCGTCGCTCAGTTTCGGTTCGTAACGATCCGCCATCCCCCGGATGTCGATGGCCGGTGGGGCGACACTCGGGTCTGGCGCCGGTCCGTCGAAACTGTTGGGGTAGTAGTTGGGGCCTGTCCCACCACCGTCATCCGTGCGCATGAAGCCGTCACGCTGGTAGCTGGTTTCCGGGTTCGCCTTCGACTGATTGACCGGAATGAGGTGGTAGTTGCCGCCGAGACGGTGACGATGTGTGTCATGGTAGCTGAAGAGGCGCCCCTGCAACATCTTGTCCGGCGAGGCGGCAATCCCCGGGACAAAGTTGCCCGGTGAGAAGGCCGACTGCTCGGTCTCGGCGAAATAGTTTTTGGGGTTACGGTTCAGCACCATCCTGCCAACCGGGATCAGCGGATAGTCGGCATGTGGCCACACCTTGGTGATGTCGAAGGGATTCCAACGATAATTCTCGGCATCCTTCGGCTCCATCACCTGGATGGAGACTGTCCAACTCGGGTAGTCGCTCTTCTCGATGGCGTTGTAAAGGTCTCGTGTCGCAAAATCTGGATCGCTGCCAGCCAGTTCGCCCGCCTCCTGGCGTGTCATGGTCTTGTTGCCCTGGTCACGCTTGAAGTGGATTTTCACCCACCAGTACTCGCCTTTCTCATTGTAGAACATATAGCTGTGGCCGGAGTAACCGTTCATGTGGCGATAGCTGTAGGGTGTTCCACGATCGCTGAAGAGGACAGTCACCTGGTGGATCGATTCCGGAGTGAGGGAGAGAAAATCCCAGAACATGTCCGGATCCTTCAGGTTCGAGACGGGGTTGCGCTTCTGGGTATGGATAAAATCCGGGAACTTGAGGGCGTCACGGATGAAGAAGACCGGCGTGTTGTTGCCGACCATGTCATAGTTGCCTTCTTCGGTATAGAACTTCACCGCGAAACCACGCGGGTCGCGTTCCGTGTCTGCCGACCCCTTCTCCCCGCCAACGGTCGAGAAACGGGCAAAGACCTCTGTTTTCTTGCCGATCTTTGAGAGAAATTTGGCGCGAGTGTACCGTGTCACATCGTGGGTAACCTCGAAATAGCCGTACGCGCCAGCCCCTTTGGCATGCACAACACGTTCCGGAATACGTTCACGGTCAAAATGGGCCAGCTTATCGACAAGGTGGACATCTTCGAGCAGCGATGGACCACGTTCGCCCGCAGTTTTTGACTGAAGATCGTTGTCCACGGGCATGCCGTGACTGGTCGTCAGCCTCTTCTTCTCACTCATCGTTCATCTCCTGGTAAGTTTGCTGCAATTCATCAATTAACCATCGTGGGTTGTGCATTCGGCACAGACCCCCCGTATTTCGACATGCGTGGCGACGATCTCACCAAAGTCGTGCACACTTTCCGGTACGGCGAGGCTGTCGAAATCCTGATGGTAGAAATCGAAAGCCCTCCCGCAACGGGTACAGACAAAGTGATGGTGTGGGTTCGTGTTGGCATCGAACCGAACCCGTTCGTGCCGTGACCCAAGTGTGGTCAGCAGGCCCAGCTCGGTCATCAGCCAAAGCGTGCGGTACACCGTGTCAAGCGAAACAGTGGGAACACGGTCCCGTACCGCCTGGTAGATCGTTTCAGCATCCGGGTGGCCGATGCTGCTGGCGATCTCACGGTAGATCTCCATCCGTTGATGGGTCAGCTTAATCCCGGCGTCACGGCATGCCGCCCGAAATCGATCCATCCTGGCACTCAATTCTGTCGCTTCAATCACTTCAGGCTCCCAGCCTCAAACAAGAATCGTTCTTAATTCGGAGTATAACCTATTTAGGAATGACTGTCAAGAAGCCTCGAGAGCAGAGGGTTTCCGTCTCGCCGTCGGCGCTCGTCTGCCTGCTTCAATTCGCGGTGATCCGGTGGATGGAGACGGCGATCAGGGTGCAGAAATACGGCTCATTGGTGCATGGCTGATGCTCGCTGCTGAGTAGCACGAACGGGTTCAGTCAGGACTCCCGGCCTGATCGAAAATGGGGCAGGACGAAATACCTGCCGCAATGGTTGGGGCACGGCTTGACCGTTAAAGGCCAAACGATCGAAGCGAGCCTGTTGTATTGAAAACAGAGGTACTGGATGGGTTCATACCGGGTCTGCCGATAATTCGCCGGAGACTGTTACTTCATCACTCGGTGCATTTGTTTTCAACAAAACAAGAACTTACCACAAGTTGTTTTCTGTTGGGTTGTCATGACACCCCTGGAGACCTTCACCCCCCAGGCGATCCTGTCGACCTGACTGGGCATGGATCGCCGCACAAATGCCAGGGAGGATTAAAATCTCTGTCAATGGTGATGGTGATCCTTGCAGGCGGATCCGTCCGGGTGGGAGGCAAACGTTCCCTCTGCAAGCATCTGGGTGACACGTTCAATGTCCTTGTCACGCGTGAAGTAGACCTCAATTCCGGCACTCATGAGATCCTGCTCGAGGCGTGGTCCCATGCCGAGCGCCAGCATCGCCTGGCAATCTCCAATCGCCGTCAGGAGGCGATTGTGGGAATGCTGGCCATGCCCATGCTGTCCCTGCCCATGTTGTCCCTGCTGATGTGAACCGGCACCTGAAACGGCTCGTCCCTCGCCCCATCCCATTCCCCCGGCATTGCCACCGGCACCCGGGCCACGCCCTTCACCATCATGGCTGCCATACCCGAGGGCATGCCCGGTGAAACGATTTTCACGGAACTCAACCACACGTGCCTGCCCATTTTCGACTTCAACGATAACGAAGCCTCGGCATCGGCCAGTGTGGGCTGCAATAAACCGTTCGTTGTCGCTGGGAATCGCGATCCGCATCCTGTGTATCTCCTCGTTTGAAAAAACAACATCCCGGGAAAGCGGAAGTCCAAACAGTCTCCTGTGGACCTGCGGCCGCGAAAATCCCGGGATGAAGCTAAGAGAGTAGAATCGGGCACCATCAGCCTGCACGTGCCACCTTCGCCCCCCCAGCAACCGGTGGCGGTAAGCGATCGTGCCCGTTCGGTTTAACTTAAAGCAAGCTGTGTGCCACATTTCACAAAAACAGAATCCGCGACCCCTTGCGAACTTCGCCCTATCAGCGCTGGATCCTATGTTTCAATTCCGCAACTGTTTCATGAAACAGTTGCATTTGTGAAATTGAGTGCGTAGCTTTTTGCGAGGTCGCACAGAAGTCTGGCATCAAGTACTTTGCGGTACCTCCTGAAATTTCGTGCGTGAATTCAGCGGTCAGGTTCGCCAGGAGGCGGAACGAAGTGACGTTTCCTGGCGATCTTGACAACCTGACTCCCGAGAGATGGCTGCACCATTTCTTTAGAGTACACTGTTTTACTGTCACCACCTGATCGGGCAGGGGATTAAGGCCCCTGGTCGCGGCATGGAGTGACGTTCACCGAAAGTTTTGACAGCGACTCAACCCCCTACCGACGAGCATAGCGAGGCGACGGATGAGTTGGAATCTGGATCAGCATAAAATCACACTGAACGCGATCCTGGAGAGTGTCGCCTGCGGAGTGATGATCACCGATGCCCAGATGAACGTGCAACGTCTCAACCCCTCCGCCCAGCAGATCACCGGGTGGAGCGAGAGCGAGGCGAAGGGCCGTTCCTGCCGTGAGATCCTCCACCCCATCCTCGAGGGGAGCGATTGTCCGTTGGCTGCATGTCTGTCTCGAGGTGAGACTCGTGAAGAGGAAACGATCACAATCCTGAATCGCGTTGGCGATCAAATCCCGATACGTGTCGTTTCGTATGTGCTCTATGATGACAAGAAACACGTGCTTGGGGGGATCCAGACTTTTGGGGATATTCGCACGGTCCACGAGCTTCGAACCCGGCTGTCGCGTGACGCATCTTTCGAGGGCATTTTATCACGCAACCACCGTATGCGCGCCCTGTTTGACGTGATGCCGCGTCTCGCGGACAATGCCAGCACCGTGCTGATCCGTGGCGAGAGCGGAACTGGAAAGGAGCTGATCGCCAAGGCACTGCACAATCTTTCCAGTCGTTACGATGCGCCATTTATCTCGGTGAACTGCGCCGCGCTTCCCGACACTCTGCTGGAAGCGGAACTCTTCGGGTATGTGAAGGGCGCATTCACTGACGCTCGGCAGGACAATGAGGGGCGGGTTGCTGCGGCGAACAAGGGGACGCTCTTCGTCGACGAAGTTGGCGACATCAGCCCGGCAATGCAGGTCAAACTCCTGCGTTTCCTGCAGGATCGCAGCTACGAACCGCTCGGCTCCTCACGGACCCGCCACGCCAATGTCCGTGTCATCGCCGCGACAAATCGCAACCTGGAAGAGCTGCTGGCGCGAGGGTTGTACCGAGAGGATTTTTTCTACCGGCTCAATGTGCTGACCATCGACCTGCCACCCTTACGTGACCGACGAGAGGATGTTCCCCTCCTGGTCGATCACTTTTTGCAGACCTGGTCGCTAATGAATAACCGTACCCCCCTGAAAGTAACTCCCCTCGCTATGCGTGCGATGATGGAGTACGAGTACCCGGGCAATGTCCGTGAGTTGGAGAATATCGTGGAACGCGCCGCTGTACTCGCTGAGGATGACAGCATTGATCTGACCAACCTGCCCGATGAGCTGCAGCGATCGGTTCAACGGGGGCGCACCGGCCAAACCGGGCAGGAGATCTTCCCGGCGAGCGCGTTTTCCCCGATGGAACTCGCGGAACGTGAGGCGATTCGTGAGGCGCTTGAAGATCACAACTGGAGTCGGATCGAGACCGCCGCGGCGCTGAGTATCAGCCGTGCGACTCTCTGGAGGAAGATGAAACGCTATCTGCTTGATTGATGGAAATTGTATCCACTCTCACTGCAGATCTTGACCGTCACCGCTTGAAGACAGTCAGTGTCACTCGTTGGACGCTGTCAAGGTCTCCCAGGTCCGCATAGGCGAAATCCGCCGCAACTTTATACTGGTAGAGATCGACCTTCACCCCGATCCCGGTCGCGAATCCCTGGCTGTTATGGCCGAAGGTTTGTCCCCCACGCAGGAAGATGGCGTCCGCGAAACCCGTTTCAGCTCCCAGATGGAGAGTTGTGAAGCCTTCGTTCACATGCCGTGCGTCAGCGACAAAATCGAGGCTGTGGAAACTGTTGCTTCGGTAGGCGTGGTCCTTGCCGAGCAGCCGCCAGGCGACACCCGTCTGGAAGGTGAGCGGCAGCGGCCAGGCGGAGGTTTCATAACGAGTGCTCCCGCCGGAGACTCCTCCCGGTTCACGCAACAAATCGCGTCCGCCGAGCTGCATTTCTCCGCCGAGCTGAGTCATGGCCATCCCGATCGAGAATCCGGGCAGGTCTGTGACAAGATGTGTGCCGACATCGACGGCGAAGGTTGAAGCTGTCTCCTGGAATAGCTCCTGACGAATCACCTTCCCGCTGACACCAACGGTGAAACGATCTGTAAGCTGCGAAACACCCGTCACCGCGACCGCGAGATCCCCATAATCGACCATGATGCCATTCCCCTCCTGCGCGGCAAGGGTGGTTTGCTCAAATTCGTCACCGGAAAAGCTGATCACATGCAGCCCGAAGGCGAGGGTTGGTGTCAGGGGTACCATCAATCCGAGGGACTGGTGACGCAATCCGGCGAACCAATCGACATGAGACGCGCTGACGCCGAGACCGTGCAGGCTCCTCGCAGCGGCCGGGTTCATCGGGAGCATGTCCGGTCCGCCAGTCGCCGCGACTCCTGCACCGCCCATGGCGGGGACACGCGACCCAACGGGAATCTGGAGGAATGTCGCCGCTGTGGTTCCGGTTTTCTGAAACGCGCAGGCTGGAGCCTGCAATCCCAGTACCGCGATCATCACGGCCCACATCCACCATCCGCGTTTGCAAACCGATTTCCTCATGATATCCATCCCCTCCGGCAATCGAATCGATCAGGAATATAGAGCCAAGATTGTTGCTCGGAAACCTGTGAATGTCATGGAACTGCTGACTGCATGGAATGTGCTCCTGGATGTCGAGATGCGAACCCGACTTGTTCGCTCCGCGATTTAATTGTAGAAACTCGTTCGTGCAGTTGGCAGGTTTGGGCTGCAGAATGAATGGCATCGACCTTGGACAGAACTCCGAAAACAGCTGATAACATCATATTTAATCATTGATTTTGACGACTTTGGATGGGGTAGGGATTCACGATTGTTGCTTCGGGGACGTGCGGGAAATCGTACATCCTCCATCTTTCTCTTGCCGATCCTGAGTGAATCACGTAACATCGGGGCAAACGACTGTGACACACCCACCAGAAGCAAAGGCATACACTCATCATGCTGACCCGAGCGATTCGTGCAGTCGGCAGTGGAACAATCAGTAGCCTGACCGCCTTCGGGGGCGCGATGACCCTGTTCGGTCGCGCGCTGGCCTGCCTGCGATACATCCTCAAGGATAGCCATCTCTACCTCCGACAGGCGCGTGACATCGGGGTCGCCTCCCTGCCGCTTGTACTCTTGATCGGAGCTTTCACCGGGATGGTCTCCACCTGGCAGGCGAATTACAGCTTCGGGAATGTGATGCCCCTGAAGTATCTCGGGGTTGCCACGTTCAAAGCGGTAATCGTCGAACTCGGCCCTGTGCTGACGGGGCTTGTGCTTGCGGGACGTGTCGGCTCCTCCCTCTCCGCCGAGCTGGGTACGATGAAGATCACAGAGCAGGTGGACGCTCTCGAAGTGCTGGCGATCGACCCGGTCCGTTACCTGGTGGCGCCGCGTTTGATCGCCGGGCTGATCATGGTGCCGATCCTGGTCATCCTGGCGGTATTTGTCAGCCTTTGGGGCGGGTTCTTTGTCGCCTACTCCGCGATGGGGGTGGGCTTTGACACCTATTTCGGAGAGATCCCGGTATTCTTCAAGATGAAGGACGTGCATGTCATGCTGGTGAAATCCGCGACCTTCGGCTCGATCATCTGCCTGGTTGGCGCATGGGTGGGAATGAACGCCCGCGGAGGTGCGGAAGGGGTGGGTGAGGCAACCATCAAGTCATTTGTCGCAAGTGCGCTGCTTATTTTATTCAGCGATTACTTCATCGCCACCCTGATGTTCTGAGGAAACGGATGATCGAATTACGGAACGTCGCGAAGAGTTTTCATGGGCTGCCTGTCCTGCGGGGTGTGAACCTCACCGTCCACGAGGGCGAGTCGGTCGTGCTGCTCGGCAGGTCTGGAAGCGGGAAATCGGTTACGCTTCGCAATATCCTCGGCATCATCAAGCCGGATGAGGGCGAGGTCTTTGTGGATGGCGTGGAAGTAAGCGCGAAGGAACCCGAAGAGCTGTACCCTCTCAGGAGAAAGATCGGGATGCTCTTCCAGAACGCCGCGCTCTGGGATAGTATGAATGTCTATCAGAATGTCGAGCTTGCCCTGCAGCATCACAAGGTGGTACCGGTCAGGAAAATCCCGGACCGTGTGCGTGAATGCCTGTCACTTGTCGGACTTGGGGACCCTTCGATCGAGTCAAGAATGCCATCGGAGCTTTCCGGCGGGATGAAAAAACGTGTCGGGCTGGCACGCGCAATTGCGGTTTATCCGAAATACATGCTTTACGACGAGCCCACGACCGGGCTGGACCCCATCATGTCGGGGATCATCGATCGCTTGATCCGTGAACTCAACACGACCCTGAAGGTTACTTCGCTGACCATTACGCACGACCTGAACAGCGCATACACCATCGCCGACCGGATCGTAATGCTGCATCGCGGCGAGATTGTCTTCTCAGGCAGCGTACAGGACGCGAAAACCAGCGATCATCCGGTGGTTCATCAGTTCATCCATAGCGATCCAGCCGGACCGATCCAGCCGATTTATACCGACCACTACGAACGTCAGCAAGCGCACCAGAGGTGATGGTCGATCGGCTTAATGTGGGCAGTTGATTCACCTGCATGCAGCCGGATCAGAATGTGATCTTCTTCCACAGCGCCTTGCGGAGCTGGCTGTTGATCGCATCGTCGAGGGAGTGACGGTGCCGCATCCAGTGGAGCGCGACATTCAGGGCAAAGCCGGGACGTCGCCACAGCGCAAGCCTGGCCCGTTTGGCAGCGTCATATCCCGCACGAAACGCATCCATCCCGTTCAACACGACCCTCCTGCCTTCACTGGAAGGGGACAGCATAACCGTTCATTGAGGTGAAAAGCCCCGGCACCGAGGCACGCATGAATACCACCTGATCCTTGTAACGTTCACGGTGGGCGACACCCACCCTGAGCTGCAACGGTCCACCGTAAAACAGCCAACTCCCGAAGCCCAGCTCCGCACCGTAAGAACGATCCGAATCCTTCTCAATCCAGTCCGCGATGGTTCGACCTTCACCGTAGCCACTCATCCAATCGACAAACAGGGAAGCATCGACACGGCTGAGGAACGCCCACCCCATCCCCAGCCCGCGATCGGGAAAGGCAAGGGGGAAGTGGACTTCTCCGGTTACAAGTGTGGCACGACCCGCATGATCGATCGCCGGACGGACTTTCAGCACTCCATAGCCGCGCGGCATGACCGAACTTCGCGAAAAAGCGACCGGGCCATCCTGGTACTGCGCACGGAGACGGAGCGCCAGCACGACAGATTTATGATGCAGCGGATGATGCAGCAGTGCTTCGCTTTCGAGCAGGTTGGAAGCAGCGAATCCGTCAGTGGGGAAATCACGCTCGGCGATGAGGGCAAATCGTCTCAAGTAGCGTACGACAGGGTCCCGGGGCGCTGAGTTCCATTGCAGCAGGTCCACTCCACCGCGTATTCCCTTAAACCAGACGGGGACGATTTCCAGACCCTGGTCGGTTCGCTGCAGGCTGAACCGTTCACGGAGCACAACCCCAGCGAAGGGAGTCACACTTCTGCGCCACGCCGCGCGATCACGTCGGAAATTTTGATGCAGCAGGCCGAAGCCTGTCCAGCGTCGGGACCACTGTGAATGTTCCTCATAAGTTGGAGGTTGAGCCACAGCCGAGGAATCAACCTCGTACCACTCCTGGAAATCGGTTATACCCTGTAGCGTGAGGGTCGCATCGACTGGCCATCCCCGATAGGTCATCGATCCATCCAGCCAGCTCAACTCCGATTGTACGCCACGCAACGCGCGCAGGTGCCAGGTGAGGAGTCCCAACGGATCACGGCCATACGCCAGAGCGCCGAAAAAGCCCTCATCCTCCTCGCCCGCCACTGGAAGCCAGGTGCGGGGTTTTGCTTCGCGCAAAGCGGAGTAGCGTGCCGCTTTCCCGAAGAGCAGGGGTACATCGAGGGTGTCATCGACACGTGTCAACTCCTCGACTGTGACCGGTTTGATGCTGACACGATGCGGTTCGCGCGCCCATCGGGCGCTGTCCAGCAGGGCGAGACTGAACCCCTCCGAGGTGTAATGGCTGTACGCGACTCGCTGACCATCCGGGGAAATCGCTGGCTCGAATGCGCCGGTCAGGCAGCGGGTCCTGCGGAAGGCTTCGCCGGTAACCGGATCGATCTCGAAGAGATCGTAGATGCCATCCACCGCCGAGGAGACCCAGAGGGTGCCGGTCGGTGAGAAAGCTGGATCCCAGGTGTGATCGGCGCGATCCACATCCAGCCATCGCAGATCTCCCGAGGCGAGGTGAAGCAGGTAGACCCTCTCACCCTCCCCCAGGTCAGCGGTGAAAGCGAGGCTTGCGCCATCCGGGCTCCAGGCCGGGTCAGCAAGCAACCCGAGTGCGCTGCGCAGATGGACGGTCGGCTGACCATCGACTCTGCCCTTCCGATTGAGAGGGAAGCTGCGCAGTTCGAGTGCGCCATCGTCTGCCCTTGCGATATAGGCAAGCCGCCCGGCGGCCTGCGAGTATGCCGGAGCCCATCCTCGCAGCGGTTTCTCAGCGAAGTGATGGCTCCTCCCCATTTCATCGACGTACAGGAGAACTGCCTCGCTCGCATCCGGCGACCAGCGGTCCCGGAAGATGGTCGCGGCAATAACACCTTCCCCGAACGCGGTGAGCGCCCGGGCGCCGTATGCCTGAAAATTGAGACCGACCGGGTGGACAGCTTCAGGTGCGAGTGTCACCTCCACCAGACGGGCGGGACGGTCATAGCCGGATTCCCAGGCCACCACTCTCGCCGAGTCGACCCAGACCGGGTGACGCCAACTTGTCCGGTCGCGTGCGAGGATACGTGCCCCGACAGCATAGCCAGCGCGTGAACGGACCGTCATCAATTCGCGCAGCTTGTCACGTTGGCGTCGTTCCAGCCCTGTGTATTCGCCCTGAGCTGTGCGTCCGGAAAAGCTCTTGCGAAAGGCAACACCCTGGAGGCCGGGATATTTCGCCTGATTCTCCATCCAGCGTGTGGTTCGGTTGATTCCGTCCAGTTCGGAACTCAGTTCTCCGACAAGAAACGCGCCACCGACATAGGCGCGGTTCGCGATGGGTGCGACGGTGCCGGGAATGGCCAGTTGATCCAGAGACCACAGTTTGCCCTCAGCGAGGGGAGCACGGAAAAGGAGCCGATGGTAGGGCGAATGGTACCGTCCCCCGCCAGCCCTGCTCTCCACCCAGATCGCCTGGCCTTCAAGGATCCAGCCTGGTGCAACCCCGAGAGGGGCGATGACATCGCCGAAAAGCCGTCTCAGCGGAGTGGTTACGCCTGAGGTTGTGCTCAGTTGGATCACATGGGTCAACTCGTGGGCGGTTACACGGTCCAGGTAGAGACCACGCTGGGGGCGTAATCCCTTGTCCATCGCTGGAACCAGGCTGGTTACCATGCGCAGGGGCAGGACGGTGACATGCGCCATTCCCTGGTCATGCCCGGGATTGAGGATGATTCGTGTCACCGGGGGGCGTGTCCCATACCAACCTTGCAGCGAGTCGAGGTGGACAAGCGCCCGAACCGCAAGGTAGCGGGCGTAGGGTTCGTAACCCTCGGGGTGATGCACTTCCACGTCAATCAGACGTAGCGTCTGCCAGCGATAATCGAGGGGGTACTTGGCGGCGCGAACCGCAGAGGCGCTCAGGGACAGCGAGATCAGCAGGAGAAAGGGTAGCAGCTTCCTGTGGAGATTCACCATCTCGTCAACCCGATCTTTCTGGAAGTCTCAAGGATGCCGCGCGTGTCGTGTTCTGGCCGGAGGCCGCTCAACGGTTCGTTTTCAGGGAGGTCGTGCTCGATTCACGGAAGTAATCCGTTGCCGAAATAGCAGCAAGTACGGCACTGGCGATGATGCCGAGGGCGATCACGTGCATCAGCTCGGGCAGGTCGACACGAAGGGACTCGCGCAGATTCAGCACCAGCAACGCGGCCACCAGCGCAATCATCTGGGTGGTCGTTTTCGCCTTTCCCCACATGGAGGTGACAATCGGGCGCGACTTCTTCACCCGGTAGGAACGGAGGATGGTAACGGCTATTTCTCGTAACACGATCACCAGCACAGAAACCGTCACCCAGGGGGACCAGTCTCCCCAGTGGAGACCCGGACGGGCCAACAGGACAAAAAAGCCGGACAGGACAAGCACCTTGTCCGCAAGCGGGTCGAGAAAACTGCCGAAAGAGGTCACACTTCCCATGCGTCGCGCGAGGTAGCCATCCAGCAGGTCTGTCAACATGCTCAACAGGAAGAAGAGGGTTGCGGCAAGCCGCCAGGCGAGCGAATCATGAAAGGAGCCGTACAGAAACAGCCCTGTAAGAGGAAAACGTAACAGAGTGAGTGTGTTCGGAAGATACCGGTTCATCGACCGCATGTCTTGCTCCCTGGCCCATCCACGCCCGAATATAGTGCATTCCACTCAGCAATGTGAAGGATGAAAACGTACTTGCACATGGAGTGAGGCATGCCTACTTTCAAGCGGTCATGCAAACAGGACTCCATGGCAGCCCGCACGAACAAGAAACGATCCAAGCGTACGGAATCTCGATCCGCCAGCCGCCCCACGACTCCAATCGGCCGTGACATCACAGGTATCGCCTTCCTGGTCATCGCATTGCTGAGTGCTGCGGCGATCGCCTCTTTCAGCCCCCTCGATCCCCCGAATGGATCCTCGACCGAGATCAGCAACAAGCTCGGCACGGGCGGAGCGATTGTCGCACATATTATCGTGCAGTACACCTTCGGTCGCTGGCTCGCGCTGATTGTTCCCCTGCTCATCGCCATTGCCGGGTTTGACCTGCTGCGCGGTCGGGGAATCATCGCACTGCGCCGTTCCTTCATGCCCCTCGCCATGTTCGGCGTACTCGCCTCCAGCACGATTGGCCTTTTCCGCGCAATCCTGGAGCAGTCCCAGCTTATGGAGATCAACGGCTTGATCGGCTGGGGATTGTACACCCTGCTCTCCTCCTACCTTGGCGTACTCGGGACAGGGATCATCCTCGGCGGCTTGATCCTGATCTACCTGACCGCCCTTTTCCGTATCCGATGGCTCGCAGTCGCGGACTGGTTCAGGCAGGGGGTGGTCTACCTGCTCAGCCTGATCGCATCCATCAAGCTGCCACACCGGGAAAAGCGTAAGCCGAAGGTCAGAACGCCGAAAGTTGTGCATGAGAAGAAGGCTTCCCCTGCTCTGCTTGGGAATCACCTGGACGAGGACCCGGTGATCCAGGAAAAGCCTGCGCCGAAGATTGTCAATCCGCCTCGCCTGACACCCGCTCCACCCGTGCCGTCGGCAGCTGTGGACGATACGGAGGAAGATTCGGTTCCCCCCGAATACATCTATCCCCCATCCACCCTCCTCGAGGCCCCGACTGACGAGGAAAAGGTTGAGGTGGATGAACAGGTGCTGCGTGATGTCGCTCATTCACTCGAGCAACGTCTCGCAGAATTTGGCGTGCAGGCAAGTGTTGTCGCGATCCACCCCGGCCCGGTCATCACACGTTACGACCTGAAGCCCGCCCCCGGAGTGAAGGTCAGCAGGATAACGTCACTCGGCGACGACCTGGCCCTCTCCCTCTCTTCGACAGCGGTGAGGATCATCGCGCCGATCCCCGGCGCAGGGGCGGTTGGAGTTGAGGTGCCGAACCCGTCGCAGGGCACAGTCCGTCTCCGTGAAATTGTTGAATCCACCGAATTTGCTGCCGCCAGCTCGCCCCTCGCGATTGCCCTCGGCAAAACCGCTCAAGGGGATGACTTTGTTGTCGACCTCGCGAAAATGCCCCATGTCCTGATCGCAGGAACCACCGGCTCGGGCAAGTCGGTCTGCATCAATACGATCATCGCCAGCATCCTCATGCGGAACCGTCCCCACGAGGTGATGATCGCCATGGTGGACCCGAAAAAAATCGAGCTTTCCGCATATGCCGAGCTGAGGCGTCACCACCTGCTCTACCTGGAAGAGACGGACGAGGTCATCGCCACCGAGCCGAAGAATGCAGTCGCGCTGTTGCAGAGTGTCGTGCAGGAGATGGAGAAGCGTTACGATCGTCTCGCGGAAACGGGTGCACGCAACATTGTCGAGTACAACCGGTATGTTGAGAAGGGGAAGGTGCAGCCGGATGAGGAGGGGAACGAGCCGACACCCCTGCCCTATATCGTGATGATCGTGGATGAGTTGGCTGACCTGATGCTGACCGCGGCACGCGAAGTGGAGGAGCCGATCGCCCGGCTTGCCCAGATGGCACGTGCGGTGGGGATTCACCTGGTTGTCGCCACTCAGCGACCCTCGGTGGATGTGATTACTGGCGTCATCAAGGCGAACTTCCCCGCACGAATCGCCTTTATGGTGGCCACAAAGATTGACAGCCGGACCATCCTTGACCGTCCCGGCGCGGAAGCGCTGCTGGGTCGTGGAGACGGACTGTTCCTCGCGGGAACTTCTCCCCAGCCGATACGTTTCCACTGTGCGTTCGTTTCGACAGATGAGGTGCATTCGCTGATCGCCCATGTACACAATCAGCCCATGTTTGTGAAGCCTGTGACCCTTTCCCTGCCTGACTCCCCCAATGGTGGCGGGGGTGGTGGTGGCGATTTCGAGGAAGAACGTGACCAGCTTTTCGAGGAGGCGGTGCGAATTGTGGCACGCCATCAGCAGGGTTCGGTATCGCTGCTTCAGCGGCGCCTGAAGATCGGCTACAGCCGAGCCGGAAGACTGCTCGACCAGCTGGAGCAAGCCGGGGTGGTTGGTCCCTTCGAGGGGTCGAAAGCTCGCGAAGTGCTGATCGATCCAGAGCAGGTTGACGCCTTCTTCACGAGTGGTTACTCAGAGGACGAACCCTGAGTGGTGTCAAGCTCTCCTGGTGTATCACGGTGATTGAACAGATTCGTCACCGTTTCTATCTTCGCTGAAACCTGGCGTGTTTCGGATCATAAGGGATTGACTGTCATGGGCCGAGTGTCCCCTCTGCTTATACCTGCCTCGATAGCGGCATCCCTGCTGCTGCTGCTATTTCCGGCTTCCTCTTCCGCAAAAACACCTTCGGGCAAAGAGATTATTCGTAATGTCCAATCCTCCTTTCAGAAGCTCGATACCTTCTCCTGCACGTTTCGTCTCGAGTTCACCTGGGCGGTTGTCGAGGAGTCGGACGTTTCGGAAGGCACCATCGAGATGGCTTCGGGCAACCGGTTCCGTTACGAAACCCGTAACCAGGTGACAGTCACCGATGGAACCATCCTCTGGCGTTACAATCCGGTGAGCTCCCAGTGCATTGTTGAGAACCTGAGAAGTGCTGGTGACGCCATCCTGCCCCGTGACCTGCTGTTCGATTACCCGAAAAAGTTCGACATCGAATCGGTCAAGGAGATCAACCTCGACGGCAGGTTGGCGTATGAGCTTCACCTCTCACCCAGGGAGGGCGGACTCGAGGTCGAGCAGGTGGTGGTCTGGATCGATGCTTCCGATTACATAACACGCAGCATGCGCTACTCGGATACATCAGGAAACCGGACTCTCTACACGCTGGATTCCATTCAGATCAATCCCGGATTGCCGGATGAACGCTTCACAGTGACCCTGCCGGAAGAGACACGGGTGTTCGATCTGAGGTAAGGAAAGCGTGAAAAACAAGCTGCGGAACCTGGTAGGCATCCTGTTCAGCACTGTGCTGATATACCTGGTCCTGTTTCAACCACGAATCTCCGAATTCAGCAGGGGCGAGATCGATTTCTTCGCCATGCTGTTTTCGGACGCCCGCATCCATCTGCATGATCTGGTCGAAGCCTGGCGCCTCCTGGATGTCTGGTGTGCACTGGCGGGAGTGCTCTTGCTGATTCTGAGCATTTTCCTGCGCACCTTCCGCTGGAGGTTAATCATCTCCCAGGTCGGGCCGGTGCCTTTCTGGACAGTCTTCCACGCAACGAACATCGGATCGGTGATGAATAACGTCCTGCCCCTGCGTGCAGGAGAATTGTTGCGTGCGATGGTCGTTGCGAGGCGGAGCGGACTGCATTCCGCATCCATTCTCACCACGGTGATTGTCGAACGAGTTTTCGACATGGCCGGGCTGGCCATAGCATTCGGGGTCGTGTTACTCTTTTACCCCTTCCCCGGCTGGGTGCGTGGTGCAGGAGGCATTGTCGCCCTGACGATTGTGCTGATGTTGATTTTTGCGCTGTTTCTCTCCCATTCAACCAATCGTCTACGCAAGTGGCATGCTTCGTTCACCGGAGGTGAACCGACTCTGACCACCCGTCTTCGAGTGAAATTTCTTGAGCTTCTCGATGGTTTAAGTGTGCTTCGTTCGTCGACCTCGATGTTTCACATTTTCTGGTCCACCACGCTGCTCTGGGCGATGTATATCCTGGTGATGCAACTGGTGATGGCCGCCTTTCGGCTCACAGAAGGCAGCTATCCTCTGCTCGCCGACCTCCACTTTATCAAGGCAGGTGTGCTGACCATCATCACCTCGCTTGGCTTCGCCATCCCATCCGCTCCGGGCGCAGTTGGCACCTACCACGCTGCTGTGCTGCTCGGACTTTCCTGGTTTGACGTTCCGGAAGGGCTCGCCGTTATTTTCGCCGCTGTGATGCATGCTGTGAACTACCTGACCCTCAGCGCTTTCGGGGTGATCGGCCTCTGGCGTCTCAAACTGAGGTTCTCAGATGTCCTGCATTCAGGGAAGAAAATCCCTGCGCGTTAGGTACGCGGTGAAGTGTCGCTGTGCTGAAACAACCCTGAAATGAGAACGACCCGGGCAGGGAATCGCCCGGGCTGGTCGTCTTGTGGTACCGCACTGCTGATCGAAGTGGCACTCGCCGATGGAGGTGCCGGGTCAACGGGTGGCGGTATAAATTGCTCCTTCCCGGTGGAATTGACAACATGATCTCGATACCCTGCAAGCAAGCCTTGTTTTTGCGAAATAAGTGCAGCCAAGACTGCTTGCCAAAGACTGACAGCGCACGCCGAGAGTCTACGATCCCCTGCCTCTCGGCAAACTTGACAGCTACTCACAGCTGGGCGCGGCGCCTACTATATCACGTTCAAAATTTCATGATACGACAGGCTTTACTCCGCATTATGGGTCAGATAATGGGTGTGCGTCAGGACATCGAGCCCTGTGTCAACCCAGCCATCGGCAGGATTGGACCATTCCCACCAGTCTTGTTCATCGATGAACGATTGCCAATGATCAAATGGACCTCCGCTGCTTGGACCTTCAAAGTATGCCTCTCCCTGGCTGCCGGTCTGTTCCATATTCTGGAACTCGAGGTTTAAATAGTACTCAACCTCCAGTCCATCAATTGGCTCATCCCAAGGCGTAGAAATTGCCACGACCTTCAATTCGGTTGTATTGGCCGATCCTGCAAGCCAAGCCATTAACATCAGCAATAGCGTCAGCCTCTTCATGCTGCCTCCTTGTTTTGTTCTCCCTCATATGTGTCCGACTTGACACTGCACCCAGAGCATAATTACTATGAGTTACAAGCGCAAGGATTGCAAAAAAAAATTGGCGCTCACATGCTGACTCTCCGAGCCACTATACTTCTGATTCTGGCCTGTTTCTCTTCAGACGCCGTTGCAAACCCCACTCTCCGCCCGGGGTGGCCCTACACACTGCCGACACCGGTCACCTGGAACTTCGTCCGAACCCAACCAATCTCAGCATTCGAGAATCGGCCTGGTGAGAAATTACTTGCGGTCGCCTCAATTCACGACCTCGCACTGCTGAGTCTGGATGGGCAGGTTCTGCCCGGTTGGCCGATCCAGGCGCAATACTGGATAGATGGTCCGGTAGTGGGGGTTACCGATCCGGGAAGCGAGCCCCATATCTATATGACCCGAGGAGATGTATATCATCACCACCGCGAGATAGTAAAACTTGACCTTCAGGGCAATGTGGATCCGGCATTCCATTTTATCTTCGAAAATCAAAGCATCAGTATGGGGATATCAAAGCCTGTCCTTGCGGATATCGACAATGACGGATTATTGGAGGTCTTGTTCACATCCGATTCGTTGCTCTACGTTGCCAATGGCGATGGCTCACTCCTCCCTGGATTCCCCTGGGAACTCGGTGGACAGATACACTGGCTGCTGCCGGTGATTGCGGGTCTGGACCTGCCTGGCGGAGATGATGTCCTTTTGTGGGCGACAACCACTCATCTTCACGCTCGAAGGATCGAGGACGGGCTTGAACTGCCGGGTTGGCCGATCTATGTCAACTGCGTCGCCGACGGCAACCCTATGACACACCTCCTGATTCCACTCCAGCACGAGAACAGTTGGGCACTCTGCGTGGTCGCCCGAACTCTCATCCACCTGTTCGGTGCGGATGGCTCACAGCGTCCCGGGTTTCCCAGACCGCCGGAAGGCAGCCTGAATCGTTCGACAGTTCGTCTCTCCGCCGGGGATGTGGATGGGGATGGGATCCCAGAAATTATCTTCAAACCGAACTCTCCAGATGTGCATGTGTTGAACCTTGAAGCCGAGTACTTGCCTGGCTATCCTTTTCCCTCGACTCCCCCAGGGACTGGAGAGAATGTGGTCAGCATGAGAAAACCAGACGTTGATCAAGCTTATCTGCTGTTCAACTCGCAGTCCACAGTACCCTCCGATGTCTATACTTATGCATTGAACAATCTCAATCCCTTACCCGGCTTTCCACACCTGTTAAGGTTCAGCGATTCACACGCTCATAGTTCCGTACTTGTCACACTTGTCCGGCAAGATGGAATTCACCTGGTGATAAACTCGGGACGAGGCGAAATCATGGTCTGGGATTGGGAGTTCGACACAGAGGGGCTTGTGCTCGAGTATGCGATGCCCAACTCCAACCCCCAGGGCAACGCTGTCTATCAGCCAAGGCGCTGGGATGAACAGCCGAACCGATCCCCCACCCCATTCCACCGTCTCGCACCCGGCGGAAGGCTGCATCTGCCGGGCGACACACTCACATTCCGCTGGGAAGCCTCCCGAGATTCCGAGGGTGCGCCGATAGAGTACACCCTCTCCTTTCAACTGCACGGACTGGATTCGAGCGTGGTGACGGATGATACGTCCCACTTTATCCTGATGGAATCGTTCAACCTCCCTCCGGGCGACTATCCGCTTCGCTGGCTGGTGACCGCAACAGATGGCATCGGCAGGATCAACTGCATTGATGCCTGGGGTGAGGTGATGCTGCGAGTCGGAAACCTCCCCGTTCGGGAAGAGGGGAGCCTGCCCACTCGCTTCAGGATCGAGGGCATCTATCCGAATCCATTTAATCCGGCTTCGACTCTGAGCCTGACCCTGCCGAGAGGCGGTGAGGTGACGATTGAGCTGTTCGACGTCAATGGAAGACTGGTTAGTGCCGAAAGGAATCTATCCCTGTCGGTCGGTCACCACCACATTCCATTGAACAAGTCCGCACAGTTGACTTCCTCGGGACTCTATTTCATCCGTGCTTCGGTTCATTATCGGGATGGATCGACAGAGGTTGGAGTGGTCAAAGGTATCTTGATGAAGTGATAGCTGCCTGCGTTTCCCCTCGGTTTTCATCGTGCGGCAACTTGGATCTCACCCCCGATCCACCAAGCAAGTCCTGTCAACTACTCCCGGTGGATTCCCCATTACACTGTGGAGTAGCCAGCTCCCAGGCCACCCTGCGCCTTCCCCCTGCACGACCACCCAATCACTTTCTGATGCCGTCGAACTCCTGGTTCATGCTTGTCTCCATGAACTTTGTTACATTGCAGGTGGTGCACTTTTCTGTAATCCCCGTAGAGTGGACGCATTTCAGGTGCTGGAGTCGATCATGAACCGATCCTGGGTTGAGGAAAAGCTCGCCATCCCCAAGCTGTTGGCGAAAATGTCCCGTGCGAATCGTGGGATCGAGGCTTCTTACAGCTTTCCGTATGGTAATCACCCCAATCAGTACGTCCAGGTGTTCACACCCTCACCGGATGCTACCCGACGAGATGCGATGGTCTATTTCGTGCATGGGGGTGGATGGAGGAAGGGCAACCCTCGTGACGTGCGGTTCATCGGCAAGTTTTTCGCTGATCGTGGGCTGTATGTCGCCATGCCTGGGTATCGTCACTCACCGCGCCATACCTGGCCGGCGCCACGGGATGACATCTTCACCGGGTTACGTCACACTCTGCGTTTCGCAAAAGAATTGAAAATCAGCACCCGTAAGGTTTTTGTTGTCGGGGTGTCGACCGGCGCTCAGCTTGCGGCTCTGCTCTTTTTGGATCGTGAAGCGCAGAAACTCCACAAACTTGACCCGGGTCAGCTGACAGGATTGGCTTCGATCAGCGGACCGTTGGATTTTTCAGTCTGTTCCGACACGACCATGGCGAAACTCATCACCGGCATGATGGGGAAAAGCGACCTCGCCAAGGCTGACCCGATCCGTCTGCTCGATGAACAGTGGAACTGGCCGGTGATCTGCATTCACGGTGACCAGGACCCATTGGTCAATCCGCGGGCGTCTGTGAATTTCGCAGAAAGAGTGAACCAGTTACGGCTGGGGAAGGCCTCGCTCTACTTCAAGGAGGGGTTGCATCACAGCGATGTGGTCACGCTGTTCCTCGATGATCTGCCAACGACACGGGCCCTGCTGGGGTGGATGGATATGCTGCTGCTGTAGGGGTGGTGGGACTCCAGCGGCGGAACGGAGTGACACTCTTTGGTTTCGGCAGGTCTTCAGCGAAGCGGAGACCTGCCACGCGAGTGATTGTCACTCAGAGCGGGCGATACTGTGCACCGCAAAACACTCCTTGAGTACAAAACCCGGGACCAGAGTCCCGGGTCCGGGTTACCCGATGCAAATCGGGACACACGCCTGACGCTTTACCCCTGCCCCACCTTCGACATCGAGCCCAGGAACTCTTCGTTGTCGCCGCTGTTCCGCACCTTGTCCCTCAGGAATTTCATGGTCTCCATCGGGCTGTAGTCCGCCAGCATGTTCCGCAGAATCCAGACACGATTCAGCACACGTTCGTCGAGGATGCGCTCCTCTTTCCTTGTCCCGGATTTGTTGATGTCGAGAGCCGGGAAGATGCGTGCTTCGGCGAGACGGCGATCCAGGACCAGCTCCATATTGCCGGTTCCCTTGAATTCTTCGAAGATCACCTCGTCCATCCTGCTGCCAGTTTCGACAAGGGCTGTAGCAACAATGGTCAAACTGCCTCCATCCTCGATATTCCTCGCCGCCCCGAAAAACTTCTTGGGTTCGTAAAGGGCAGTGGCATCCACACCACCGGAGAGGATGCGTCCCGAGTGCGGCGCCACACTGTTGTGTGCACGTGCCAAACGGGTGATCGAGTCGAGCAGGATGACCACATCGCGGCCATATTCGACAAGCCGTTTCGCCTTCTCGATGACCATCGTCGAGACCTGGATGTGACGTTCCGGCTTTTCATCGAAGGTCGAGCTGACCACTTCGCTGCGTACGCTCCGCTGGAAGTCTGTTACCTCTTCGGGACGTTCGTCGATCAGCAGGACAATCAGGTAAATCTCGGGATGGTTCGCCTCGATGGCGTGGGCGATCTGCTGGAGCAGGACAGTTTTACCGGTCCGTGGGGGCGCAACAATCAGGCCGCGCTGTCCCTTGCCGATCGGGTCGAACATATCCATAAGACGTGTCGGAACATCCTTCGGATCGAACTCCAGGTTGATCCGCTCGTTCGGGTGAAGGGGAGTCAGGTTTTCGAACAGGATGGAATCACGAACTCTCTCCGGCGATTCCAGGTTCACCGCTTCGACTTTCAGCAGGGCGAAGAAGCGCTCGTTTTCCTTTGGCGGACGAATCTGGCCGGCAACAATATGTCCCTTGCGCAAGCCGAACCGTTTGATCTGCGAGGGTGAGACATAAATGTCGTCCGGTCCGGGCAGGTAGTTGGATGCCGCAGTACGCAGGAAGCCGTAGCCATCGGGCAGGATTTCCAGCACGCCACTGCCGAAGATGTTGCCTTCCTTGACCGCCTGGCGTTCGAGAATTTTGAAGATCAATTCCTTGCGCGGCAAACCGCTATAGCCTTCGACACCCAGGTCGCGGGCCATGTGGTTCAGTTCGTCGATCTTCAGGGTATTGAGTTTGCCAATCTCGAGGGGGGCGCCTGGCTCCCCGTCGAGTCGGGCTGTCGGGGGCTTTGTGATGATGGGGTCGATGATGGTTGGTTCATTGCTGCCGATATCTTCTTCATCAAACAGCTTGGTGGCATCGACAGTTTTCTTGGGGCGTGCGGGCCCGCCGGTTGGCCGGGTTTTCGGGCGCAAACGCCGTTTCGGAGGTGTGGTTTCGCCTGACATAGCTCTGATGTGGTGAGTGAACGGGATGCTTCGCCTTATGACGTGCTCGAGCAACAGAATCCGGGAGGCATGCCCGGAATCCAATCTATGGGGTTATGCTTCACCTGTTGATGTGGTGACAGGTAGTCGACTCACAGTGGTGGACCACCGGCGGCTGTTCGAGTTATTGACCGTGTATCCGTAACCTTGTTCCAATTGGATACCGCGTACAGGATAGCGGGAAGTTCGGGGGAACCGTGAATCAGGCGTCCCCGGCCGGTTGGTTAGAGAAGCTACTTCACATGCTTGCCGAAGTCAAGAGCTGCTCCGGGATTGGCCATCTCCCCCTGCTTTCCGGCATTCTTCGAAAGCGAGTCTTGCAGGAGTCCGGCTGGGAAGGTACCTTTGCATCCATGAGCAAAATGGGCAGAAAGTCAAGCGACAACAGGGATTTCGGACACATTGGCCGTGGTCGGGACAGCGATGATCAGACATCTGTTGATCCCCGTCACAGCCCCTCGGCTGTGCCCGTCTCCGGAGACGAGAGCCTCTCTCCGGAACAGCTGGAAGAGCAGTTGGCAGCCCTGCGTGACCGGTCATCGCCCCCCGAGGCCGGTGAGGAGACGCTTCCCTCCCCCATCGGCTATGTCCGTAAACATGGGGGTCTGCCTGCGACAAAAAAATCACTCGGCCAGAACTGGCTGAATGACAGCGAGGCAATCCGGCGGATTGCCGCATCGCTCCAGGCTGGGCCGGGGGATCTGATCCTTGAGATCGGGCCGGGTGGTGGTGCACTCACCGAAGCTCTGCTCGCCACCGGTGCCCAGATCATCGCTGTTGAGATCGACAGCCGGATGATCGACGTGCTGCAAGAACGCTGGCCGAATGAACCGAGGCTGCGCCTGGTTCATGCCAATATCCTTGAGGAGGATCTTCACCATCTGACCGACGGACGGCCCTGTATGGTCGTCGGGAATCTGCCTTACAACATCACGTCAAGCCTGTTGTTCCAGCTTATGGAGACCGCCCTCGCGCATCCGGGATTGCTGCGACGTATCCTCGTGCTGATGCAGTTGGAGGTAGCGCAACGACTCGCTGCAGAACCCGGCAGCAGTGAATACAGTGTCCTGTCGGTCTTTCTTCGTCTCTGGGGTGAACCGCGTCTGCTCTTCCCGGTCCCGCGAGCTTCCTTCACCCCGCCACCGAAAGTGGACGCTGGAGTCATTGAGTTGGAACTTTCGCCTGAACCCTTGTATCCTGTCCCCCATTGGCCGACCTTCAAGCGGCTTGTGAAGGGGACCTTCCACAAACGCCGCAAGATGCTGAGAAATAGCCTTCCAGGCATCCCGAATCTCGCGCCTTACGAGAGTGTCGATTTTGACTGGACCCGCCGTCCCCAAACCCTGAGCGCCGGGGAGTTCGCCGACCTGGCTGCGCAGTTGATCCCGAAACGTGACCGTAAGGACATCGACCCCCATGGCTGAAACGTCTCCCCAGATTCAGCGTCCACCGCTTGCAGACCTGCAACAGGCGCTGACGACCTACCTGGACGAGGAACGTTTCGACCAGGTGCGTGAACTGCTGGCGAAGATGCATCCCGCCGAGATTGCCGCGCTCATGACTGGCATGAGTGCAGTGCAGCACAATCTTGTCTTCGACCTGACTCCGCATGACTTGCAGCATGAAGTGCTCATCGAGCTGGAGGAGAGTGACCAGGAGAGCCTGCTCGAACGTCTCGCCGAAGAACGCATCGCTGAGATCATGCTGCAACTCGATTCGGATGATGCCACCGACCTCGCCGCACTGCTGGATGAATCCACCCTGAAGACCGTGCTGCAGGCAACCCCCAGGGAGGACCGGGAAGAACTGGTCCAATTGCTTGGCTATGACGAGGAATCCGCCGCCGGTCTGATGGCAACAGAGCTGGTGACGGTGCGTGAGTCGCAAACCGCCAAGGATGCCGTGGATGCCGTCCGCCTGGCCCACAAAGAGGGGATCGACGACATCCACTATGTCTATGTCGTGGACAAGGACGACAAACTGCTCGGCCGGATCACCCTGCTGGACATCATGCTCGCCCCGCGCAGCCAGCCTGTACACGAGCTGTATGACGAGGATACGGTGGTCGTTACCGGGGCAATGGACCAGGAGGAAGTCGCCCAGATCTTCAAACGGTACGACCTCATCTCCGCACCTGTTGTCGACGATGACGAGAAGCTGATCGGACGGATCACCATCGACGACGTTGTCGACGTTATGCAGGACGAGGCGGAGGAGGACATCGGCTACCTTACCGGTACCGGTGTGGAGGAGGTATCGGAGCGTAATCTCTTCATTGCCACCCGGGCACGTTTCCCCTGGCTGCTGCTCGCTTTTATCGGCGAGATGGTGGGTGTCTGGGTGATTTCGCACTTCGAGCAATCCCTGGCGAACTTGATCGTGATTGCGTTTTTTATCCCGGTGACAACTGCGATGGCGGGAAATGTGGGGATTCAGTCCTCGACAATCGTGGTACGCGGGCTTGCCACTGGTGAAATCATGGCGAGCAGGATCCTGCCGAGGGTATTCCGTGAGGTGATTGTCGCACAGCTCAATGCGATCGCCTTGTGCGCGATCCTGATTATCGCAGTATATCTCTGGCGCAGCGAATGGCTGGTGGGATTCGCTGTTTCCATTTCGCTTTTCTGTGTCATCACCATGGCGGCGGTTGTCGGGTCGGTGACGCCCTTTGTTCTCAAACGCTTCGGCCAGGATCCGGCACTTGCGAGCGGGCCCTTCATCACCATGACCAACGACGTTCTTGGAGTCGGACTTTACCTCCTGATAACGAGCAGCATTATGGGTTGATATTCAATGCTATTAGCCAGTCCAATTCATCGCGTAAATCCCAGGATGGATCACCCAACAGGATGAGGTGAGTAACAATGTGGCACTGCAATTTTGTTCTCTGTTCTGGGTTTGCGAGAACACCAAAACAGGATGGAGAACAACAATGCCACGTCACAAACGTACGTTGTACGATCGCAAGACCATATGGGAGCGGGAACGGAACAAAAACCTGAATCGAATGATACGGCGGTGGGTGCCAAAGGGAACGGACTTCCGTGCACTCTACCCAAGTGACGTGCAAGCCATCGAGTGGATGCTCAACCACCGACCCAAAAATCACTCGGATACAGAACGCCAGCAGAGGTCCTGCTCAACTTGAAAACTTGAAGGTGTGCGTTTCATTCTGGATTTTGCGATAGGACGATTTATATTACATTTTCACATCGAACTAAACGTCGGAGCTAGAATGACTCCCGTGGATTTTATTCAATTCACTGATCTTAGAGAGGAAGTACAAGTAATAATTGGGTCGAAACCTTGGATAACTGTATATGAATCAAAGAGAGGTTACCCAGAGAATGGTACCACTTACAGTGCCTTCATTCCTACTTATCAAGAGTCTGCCGTTCTTGAGCATAACTCGTGGGATTTGAGAATTGGAGACCACAGGCCTGGTTTTTCCATTACATACAATGGTGGTGGAGATGTTGTAGAATATGAAAGTTTCTATCAGGGGGACAAGATAGCACCTCTAGTAATACTTCGTGATTTCCATTCTATTAAAGAAAATACTATTGATATTTTAGAAGAGTTTAGATTGTATCATAATTTATATTATGATAGAAATGAAGATATATATTATGCTATATTGGGAGATGGTAGTGAAGAAGAAGTTATTAAAATAAAGAACTCAAAAGTAGAGGTTAGGTTAAAATATATATCAAGTTTTATATCTGCCAAACAGTGTCTTTTTGCAATATATTTTGATCTTAATCACTTTACTGACGAGGAATGTGATGAAATAGGCCTTAAATACTATAAAGGCAAGGATAAGGCAGGATATGGATATATATATGGTTACGTTTTGCGTAGGTCTCGTCATCAGTTTGGTGAGTATAAATATGTGTCCCATATAATGGGGAAGAAAATTATTACGCCTCCTGCTAGAGGGAGCTATGGTGGGTGGCCATTCGAGCATTCAGGCAGCGAGGAGTATGAGAGTTTTGTGATCGGTGAATCTCCTGAAGGAGATGAGATAAAATATACAAGTAATCCAGAAAGTTTGGCCAACTCTTTTGGTGCAAATCCAGATGCACCTCAATACCTCACGCCAGTGTACTTCCGTAATGAAGTAATGAGCAAGTACTACTCTCAGCCAGAAAAATACTCGATCCAAGATGGGTATCTTTCTTGTGGTGAATTATGGGGCTTGAGGCTAGATAACAATCATGATAAATATGTGGTTGTTTTTTTAGGCGATTTGGGAAGAGATTTGCCTGATAAAGAGCAAAAATACTGGAGGAGTTTTAATATAGTTCCTGAAGGTGGATTAAGTGATACGACCTTTAAAAGGGATATGCTTGGGGAGTTTGCGGATCCTACGAGAGAAGATTTACTATTTATAATGAAATACCGCGAACTTCAAGAAAAATGGTTTGTTAAATATAGATGGCGATTGCATGAGATAAGTAATAATAAGGATCAATATGTGATCTATTCGCTAAGAATACCTATGAGCAACGACCAGAGGGAGTTAGATGATTCGATATTATTTCTAACAAAAATTATGATTGATTTTATGAATGAGAAGGAGTTGTTTGAGCATATAGAGGTCGATAGTAAGAATATGAAGGGAATAAAAAAGTTAGAAATGTTTTTAGCTGAACAATCCATTAATGGAGAAGGTCTAATAAGATTACTCAGGAATTTGCAAGAGTTAAGGTCGAAAGGATCCGGACATAAGAAAGGAAGAGGTTATGATAAGTTGATGGTAGAGTTAGGCTATAACAAAATGAAAAATAAAGATATATTTATAGACTTACTTAGGCGTACTATACAAGAAATTGCTTCATTAATTCAAGTATTAGAGACATAGATGAAGCATCCTGGAATAGGCGACTGCTGAAGATGAAATGGATAGAAAATGGCGACATCCATGTGCACTGACACCGTAATCGCCCGACGGTTGCCGCTTCTGATGCTTGTTTTCGGGTGGCGATTGTTTTGTTCTTCTCGGTTGGTTGGTTCTTTCTTTTCCTGGGTCGTACTTCTTTGAACGCTTGCTTGGGTGTTCTGCTGTTCACTGCGGTGACGGGCATCTTGTTGGGGTTGAGCCTGGCTCAGCCGTAGCGGCTGAGGCAGTCGTTGTCCCCATTCGGTGACCCACCCAGACAGGTCTTTTCCACATCCACCGTGCCGATCTTGACTCCAACCTCTACCAGAGGTATACAATCCGCTCACAGCGTTGTTCTTGCTCCTGAAACACTTGGAGCGACGATTCTCAACGGCTATCTTATGCCCCTTGATACGTTTGTCACACACCCTGGACGGGAGAAACTTCGATGATTTCCGACACGATCCGTCAGTTCATCTTGGATGACGTGCGTGAAAGATTCCTGCGTTACGTACAGATCTACACCACCTCGGACGAGACCAACCCGGACACCCCCTCGACTCAACGTCAATGGGACCTGCTGAACCTGCTCAAGCAGGAGTGCGAGGAGCTTGGGCTGAGCGATGTCTCAATCAGCGAGTACGGCTATGTCTATGCGACCCTGCCCGCTACCGCAGGGGTGAGTTCCCCCAGCTTCGGCCTGCTGGCGCATGTCGACACTTCACCGGACCAGCCGGGCGAGAATGTCAAACCCCGCCGAATCGAGAAGTGGGACGGTTCCCCGATCAACTACCCCGATGACGCCGACCTCGTGCTGACGGTCGAGGATTCGCCGGAGTTGGCGCATTTTATTGGGGATACGATCATCACCGCATCCGGCTTGACCCTGCTCGGCGCGGATGACAAGGCGGGTGTGGCTGAGATCATGACCTCGATGGCCGCCTTCAAGAAGTTCCCCGAGCTGAAACACGGCGAAATCCGTGTCTGTTTCACACCGGATGAAGAGATCGGACGCGGGACAGTCAAGATCGACCTCGACAAGCTGCCGAAGTTCTGCTACACCCTTGACGGCGGCTTTCCCGGAGAACTCGAGGACGAGAACTTCGACGCCTGGCGTGTGGATCTGAAAGTGAAAGGGATCGGGGTTCATCCCGGTTACGCCAAGGACAAGATGATCAATGCCGTCGCGGTGACCAGTCGCATCGTTGCGATGCTCCCCGAATGGCAAACCCCGGAGCGCACTGAGAAGCGCGAGGGTTTTTTCCATGTCGCGCAGGTTTCAGGCGACTTCGAGAATGCCTCCATGACCGCGATCATCCGTGACTTCGAAGAGGCGGGCAACCAGCAGAAGATAGAGTATGTCCAGGAACTCGCGAAGCTGTTTGAGAAACGATACCCCGGCCTCGAGATCGAGGTGAAGGTGACCCACCAGTACCAGAACATGCGCGACATCGTGCGTGAAACACCCGAGATCGTCGACATCGCCGAGATGGCGATGCAGGAGGCCGGAGTTGAGGTGATTCGCAAGTCGATCCGGGGTGGGACAGATGGCGCCCGTCTGACACAGCTCGGCCACCCGACTCCGAACATCTTCGCCGGTGGGCTGATGTTCCATTCGCGCCGTGAATGGGTCGCGGAAAGCAGCTTGCGTAAGGCTGTGGAAGTCGTCCTCTACCTCGCCAAGCACTGGGCGGAAAAGTAAGTATCCTGCGATGAGATACACGAGTTGCATGCGGCCCGGGGCTTTCAGCTCCGGGTTTCTTGCTCGTGGCGACGATGGGTTTGAGGAGTGGGTTGTCAACTCCCCGAATCCGGCAGGGGTGGGCAGAGGTGACTGATCGTCCTTCCTCTTCGCATTCGTGCTGTACGACCGGAACGACCACGGCGGATTGTCCCACATCTCACAGCACGGGAGAAGCTACATACTGGACATATGTTCAGTCTGGAGTGTGAGCCATTTCTTTCAGAACTCCAGAGTCGGAGTGGTCAGGTTTAACACAAAACGGTCCTGCTATGAGGAAGGTGAGCGGGCGAACAGCCGGGCAAGTGTTCAAGGAAGTATTACTTGGGAAGGGTAAGACAGAAACGACTTGGAAGAACGAAACGGTCGCTTCTTGAAAACTGGCATCAAAAGCGGCGACGGACAGGCGAATGTTGTGTCAGTACAGCCAGAGGCAGCACATACAATCGACGAATCCATCAACTATCACTCAGTCCAATAATTGGGGTCTCCTCCTTTTCCTCTTATTACTTCGTTAACGTTAGTTTTGACAACCCCATCTTTTTGTTCTGCTTGACACGTATAAAATAAGTTCCACTCGGGAGATCATCCAGCATTAACGATATTAGGTTGCCTTCCCTTACAATTCTATCATACCTTCGCATCTCTTTTCCGAGTGCATTATACAAGACGATATTCATTCTCTTATTATAGTCATAATTCTTAACTGTTAGATTCACAATACTATTAGTTGGATTTGGGTATACACTTAGATCTATTGAAAAAGGTATAACAGTAGATAAATCCGTGACATCACTTGCTGAAACATACGGAAATGCACCTAAATCAGGCATGGAACCATCTGGGTCGAGTCCAATGGGTGAGTTGGGTCCAAGTGTATCACCCGCATCAATACAAGGCGATGCTAAGGAAAGCGTGAAATCGTCCAGGGAAGGATTGTTTAATAGTGGATCTCTATACAAATTAAAACGAAAATCAACCGAATCCGCATTGGCGTTTAACTGGGTGAGTTCTTCGTAAAACCCAACATTAATATTACCAAGACTTCCATCATCTGTCAACAGGTTATGATTGCCGTTATTAAAAATAAGACTGTGGGTTTGAAACATATTCCCATACTCATCAGCATACACCCCACTTGCACCCATATTCATATAAACTATACTATTATACAAGTATGAGTAAGCAACAGCGGACCCATTTTCCACTGCATAATTATCATAAATAGTGCAATGAAAAAAACCAGAATTAAATCCTGCACCTCCTATCGTCGAAGAAGTATTTTCAGTGAACACGGAAAAAAGCGCACCTATATATCCAGCCTCTTCACTACTGTTCAATCCTCCACCCATTTCTCCGCTGTTCCCAACAACTTCGCAGGATACCAGATGAACTCTCCCGAAGACTCCTGTCCTTACACCCGAATTATAATTCCCGGAAACGATGCAACTATCTAAAAATATTTCGCCATCATCCTCTGCAAATGCCCCTGAGCCACTATTGGATTCAAAGATACAATGATTGAAAGACACCTCACCTGATGTTACATATACTCCTGATTCCGTATTATTTGAAAACACACAATTATCAAAATGAAGTATTCTAGCATTAGAGCTAAAAAGACCTGAACCAACATTATTAATTAATGATGTGTAGCTGATATTCATATTCCATACACATTGGTCGTAATGAATTCCTGATCCACCAGTATTAGCATAATTGGATTCTATTACACAATGATTTATTTCTGGTGATGCCAACTCACTGACATATATTCCACTTGTGCTGCTGCCCGATATATAGCAGTACGATAATTCGCTCGTACCGCTGCCATCATGAAGATCAATACCATTCCAAGATTCTGCATCTTCACCCGACACAAAGTAGATCGTATCGTTTTCGGTTCCATTTGCTATTAATAGTGAATTAACGTTAAAGGATATGCCCGTTTGGAATTTTAGTACGACTCCAGCCTCCAGTTGCCAAAGTCCGGTTACAGTAATATCACCATTTACGATGTACGTTCCAGTGGGTAAGAAACCGTTTTGTGGCCCTGATAGATATTCCTGGGAATTCGACACAGAGACCGTGAGTAGCGGAAGGATGGCAACGGAAAGGAAACGGGAAGAGGAATTTACCAAAATGCTTTTCATTAGTGAAGCCTTCTCTGCTCGCTTCATTGTACCGTCCTCGCAAATAGGTCGCATGGTTAGCTCATTAGTAATTTGATCACTGCGGTAAAATTCCGCAAGTGGTATGAATGAGTAGCTCAAATAACACTCGCTCCTCTTTCCCGGGGGGGAGTCTACTCCCACAAAAGGGCGAATCCATCAACTAAGCCACTGCACGAAAAATGGGAGCTTCGAAGTTCAACTCCTTTCCTTTCCGCCTCCCATTGATGACACTCATCACTTGGGGGCTCTCGCCCTTTTCCCTATTTTCTGGCACAAGTTTGTATCCGAATCTCGGAATCCCACAGGAGTAAAGCATGTCCCTGAAAGAACTTGTCGATGAGCTGATAACATTGGGACGCGCCTCGAAATTCACGGCTTGGGAAAAGGTGATGGTGTGCCGTCTCCGTGAACAGATCCCAACCTACTCGTGGGTCGGTTTCTATTGGGTGGTCGGGGAATCGCTGCAGTTGGGAGCCTGGGATGGCCCGGAGGCGACCGAGCATGTGAACATTCCGATTGGAGAGGGCATTTGCGGGCTCGCGGCACGGACCGGCGAGACAGTGATCGTCGATGATGTCAGCGAGCGATCGGAATACCTCGCCTGTTTTCCCCACACACGCAGTGAGATTGTGGTGCCGATACTTCGTGATGGCGAAGCGATCGGGGAGATCGACATCGACGGCGATCAAATTGGCGCGTTCGGTGAAAATGACCGTCGCGAGCTGGAACGTCTCGCCGGGGTAATCGCTGAACTCTTCCCCCACTGACCTCGAAACCAAACATGCCTGAACTGCCCGAAGTCGAAACCATAGTGCGTGCCCTGCGCCCTATCCTGACAGGACGAACCATCGATCATGTCGATCTGCTGCACCCACGTGTCAGCCGTCACGGAAACCCGCCCCTGCTTGAAGCTGCCTGCAGGGGTGCACGCATCCGCGCGGTGAGTCGGCGTGGGAAGTTCATCCTGCTGGAGCTTGAGCATCGGCCAGCTGTGGCACTTCACTTGCGGATGAGTGGCCAGTTGCTGCTCTCGCAAACACCCATTGCCTCCCCGCACCTCAGAGCATTGATGACCCTGCGGGATGGTCCCTACCTCAATTTTGTTGATAGCCGTACCTTCGGCACCATCTTTCTGATCGACGGGAGCGAACCGGAAGGGTATCGCACCCTCGGTGTTGAACCCTTATCTTCCGACTTCACAGTCCCTCGCTTCACCGACCTGCTGTCCGGCAAGAGAACGGCGATTAAAAGCCTGCTCCTGGACCAGCGGATTATCGCAGGAATCGGGAACATTTATGCTTCCGAAGCCTGCTGGCTGGCGAAGATCGACCCGGCGTTGCCTGCTGGAGAACTGACCTTGGAGCAGGTCAAACGGCTGCACCTTGCACTACGCCGTGTGCTGAACGCTGCTGTCGAGCAAATGGGGACAACGTTGTCCGATTTTCGCCGTCCGGATGGTGAGCCGGGCCGTTATGGCAACAAGCTGAACGTGTATGGCCGTGCGGGTGAACCCTGCCCCCGTTGCGGAACGACTCTCGAACGATTGGCGCAACATGGACGCAGCACTTTTTTCTGCCCACGATGTCAACACTGCAAACGCCGCGGTTGAAGGATATCATCGCCTGCCCGATGGCACAGAGCTGCTCTGGGGCTTGTCGCGTGCGGAATTCGGACCCATGTCCTTCCGTAACAGACCGGTCTGGGACGTAGCTCACAACCGGATGCAGTACCTTCGGCTTAACGACCTGAAGCTCGACCACGTTGTCAGCCCAGCCCTTGAACACACGGCCAACGTGCAGGTAGTCACCAAATCGGACCGTGGACGCGGGGCGCGCAACCTGGACGATGCCTTCCCTGCAACCGACGCTCTGCTGACCCGCGACCCAAACCTGATCCTGCTGACCACCCATGCAGACTGTCTGCCCGTCTGGCTCTGTTCGCCCTCGACCGGCTGGATCGGGATGGCGCATGTGGGCTGGCGTGGTCTATTGGCCGGCATGGTCACCAACCTGATCACCGCCCTGCCGGAAGAGGCGCGGACGGACGTGCAGGTCGCCATCGGCCCGGGGATCTGCGTGGAACACTACGAGGTCGGGCAGGAGGTGGGCGGGCTGTTCCGCAATGATCCACTGCTTGCCCCGGCGGTGCGTGAGATCGATGGACGTATCCACTTCGACCTGCTCGAAGGCGCACGTTTGCAGGCACATGCTTTCGGGGCTGTAGTCGAGAGTAACACCTTCGCCTGCACCAGCGAAAACCACTATCTCAGTTCGTTCCGCCGCGATGGGGATGAGTACGCTCCCATGGCGGCTTTTATCGTCAGACGGAGCTGATATGTTCAGCAAATTGTGGACTGTGGCGCTTGAGGGGATCGAGGCCACACTGGTCGAAGTCGAAACCCAGCTTGAGGGCGGGGTTCCGCATTTCATCATTGTGGGATTGGCGGGAACGTCGGTAAAGGAGGCGCGTGACCGTGTCTCGGCCGCCATGAAGAATTCGGGACTGCTCTTCCCGCGACGCAATGTCACCATCAATCTCGCCCCCGCAGATTTGCGCAAGGAGGGTAGCGCGTTCGACCTGCCCCTTGCAGTCGGCCTGCTCGCATCCTCCGGCCAGGTGATCAACGACTCCCTCGATGACTACGTTTTCCTCGGTGAGCTGGCCTTGGATGGCCGCCTTCGGCCAATCAAAGGCGCCCTGCCCAGCGCCCTGTCGCTCCGCGCGATTGGCGGTAAGAAGCTGATTGTTCCCTTCGACAACGCCGATGAAGCCGCTGTCGCCGACGGCGTACAAATCTTCCCGATGGCGACTTTGCGGGATGTGGTGGAGTTTCTCAACGGCGAGACTGCTGTCGCGCCGTATACGGTTGACATCGAGGACCTTTTTCAGCAGAATCGTCACTACGAGGTGGACTTCCGCGAGGTGAAAGGGCAGCAGCGTGCGAAACGTGCGCTTGAGATTGCCGCCGCCGGGAACCACAACATGCTGATGATCGGCCCGCCCGGCTCCGGCAAGACGATGCTCGCCCGCCGAATCCCGACCATCCTCCCCGACCCGACGCTTGAAGAGGCGCTGGAAACCACGCAGATCCACTCGGTGGCGGGGACATTGCCGACACGGACCGCCTTGCTGGCGACACGGCCCTTTCGAGCCCCACACCACACCATCTCCGATGCCGGCTTGATCGGCGGGGGGACAATCCCGGTTCCTGGCGAGGTCAGCCTCGCGCACCGGGGCGTGCTTTTCCTCGACGAGTTGCCGGAGTTCAGGAAGTCGACGCTCGAGGTTTTACGTCAACCGCTTGAGGATGGCGAGGTTGTGATCGCACGTGTCGCGGCGACTACGAGGTTTCCGTCACGTTTCCTGCTGGTCGCAGCGATGAACCCGACCTCAGGGCGTTATCGCGGAAACGAACTCGAGGCGGGGAGTGTCACAGCCTCGCAGGAACGCGCCTACCGCACACGAATTTCCGGGCCTTTGCTGGACAGGATCGACCTGCATGTACCGGTGCCCGCAGTCAAGGCGGAGGAGCTGACACTCAAGGAGGAGGGCGAGCCCTCTTCGGAAATCAGGGCACGGGTGGTGGCGGCACGCGAGAGACAGTTGGCACGTTTCAAACGCACAAAAATCTATTCCAATGCCGAAATGAGCACTCGTCACCTGCGTGAGCTCGCCCACATCACCCCGGAGGCGGAGAAGGCACTGGGTGTCGCTATTCAGCGACTCGGCCTTTCCGCACGCGCCCACAGCCGTGCGCTGAAAGTTGCAAGAACGATCGCCGACCTCGCCGGAGACGAAGTCGTCAGCGATACACACGTACTGGAGGCGATCAGCTTCCGTGAACTGGACCGGGACGGCACGATATGAGCGCCACAATCCAGCACCTCGCTCACCTGCTGCTACAACACGAGGGAAAAAGTGGGGATGATGCCCCCACTATCTATTCCGGCGACACTGCGGTCGGGATTTCCGACCTGGTCGAAAAAATGCGCCGTGTGGCAGGCGCGTACGGTCAACTCGGAATGGTCCCCGGTTACAGGGTTGCACTGTTGCTGCCCGATACCCCCTTCACCATCTGCTGCCAGTATGCGGCCCATTTGATCGGCGCGATTCTGGTCCCGATTGCTGTCAACAGATCGGTTGAGACCGTCAGGCATATTTTGCAGGCGAGCGGGGCGCGTGTGCTGATAACGACACCCGAGCTGTCCGAAAGGTTGCATGAGAATCCGGATAGTGAACCCCTCCTGTCTCAGATCCTGACCGCCGAGTCCGTTGATATGGCGAGTGGCAGACTTCCCGAATGGGCTGAATCCGCCACCATGTACAGAGAAACTCCGGTTGGGGATGGCAATTCGCCAGCCGTACTCTATTTCACGGCGGGGGTGACCGGTCCGCCGCGGGGCGCCGCCCTGACACATCGCAACCTGCTCTACACGATGGGCGCCATTGACCGTGAACTACGCCTGCGCAAGAAGGACCGGTTCTACTGCGGGATTCCCCTCCTTCACCCCATCGGCAATCTCCTGGAACTCCTGCTTGGCCTGTCCGCCGGTGCGGATCTCCTCCTGCCGAATGGCGAAACAGGACCGGCAGATGCCGCTACACTTGAATCCCTTGAACCGACCATCCTTGCCGGACTTCCGGCATTTTACAACTCCCTTCTGACCGGTGATGGAAGCGGGGAATTGCCCACGATGCGGATGGCCTTGCTGGGGGGCGGGGGACTCTCCTCTGCCCGGGTGGAACTTTTCAGCCAGCGTTTTAAGGCGAAGCTGGTCACCGTGTATGGCTCTTGCGAAACCTCGACTGTGACATCGTTGAGCCCGGCGCACCGTGAAGAGACTCCACCGCAGTCCATTGGCAGGGCATTGGCCGGGAGCCTGGTTCGCATTGTCGACAGCGAGGGCAAGGAGGCTAAAACCGGTACGCCTGGACGTATCGCCGTGAAGGGGCCGGGACTATTCGCTGGCTACTGGCAAGAGGGTCAGGTGCACTCGGCAGTGTCCGGTTCGGACGGCTGGTTCCTGACAGACGACACCGGCTATGAAGACCTCGATGGATGGCTGTTTTTGCTGGGAAGGCAGCAGGACCAGGTCGAAAAAGCGGGTTTCACGGTTCACCCGGCGGCAGTTGAGGAGGTGTTGCTCACCCATCCTTCCGTGCAGCATTGTGGTGTTTTCGGGATCCCGGACAGCAGAGTCGGCTCTGAGATCGCAGCTTATGTGGAACCGAATCCCGGGATGATTGTGCTTGAGGACGAGCTGCGCGCGCACTGTGCGGAACACCTTCCACAATACAAGATCCCCAAACACATCCTGACCATCGAGAAGGTCCCACTCTCCCCGGATGGTGAGGTCCTCCGTGGGAAGCTGCGTGAGATCTGGTCAGGGAACCACGCCTGATCCAGGTTTTGGGTACGCCTTTCGCGAACCACGGTTTCACTGCTCCGTGTTGCGGCAGGTGGGATAACAGCTTCGCCGAGACGACTTCAGGGTTGCGGCAGGGTTGCGGCAGGTCTTCAGCGAAGCGGAGACCTGCCGCCAATACCGTTCCGCCAGGTCCGAAAACCTGGCGAAAGCTCCCCTCCATTCAAGACTTGACACAACCGACAAAACTTCCCTCTTGACTCCGCCGTTTCCCGGATGTAGCTTACCAATGACTTCATTACTGTTTTCGTCATTAAGATACTGAGACGATTATGCCGCGAGAGTTCTCGTCCGAGGAACGTGAGCGAATCCGAGCCAGTCTGATCGAGGAGGGACGTGCCCAGTTTATCCGGTACGGTATCCGTAAGGCGCGTGTCGAGGAGATCGCTGAAGCAGTCGGCGTCTCAAAGGGCTCCTTCTACAACTTCTTTCGCTCGAAAGAGGCTCTTTACATCGAGATTCGTGAGCTGGAAGAGGTAGAGATGAAGTCCCGTTTCGTTGAACGTCTCTTCCCCGACGGCAAAGCGGACCGTGACTCGATCCAGCTTTTTCTACGGGGTGTGCTCGAGTTCATGGGTGAGTCCCCCTTCCTTTCCATCCTGATGCGCCCGGGTGAGCTCGAGTACATGTTGCGTAAAGTCCCGCAGGACTGGCTGGAGCAGCACCGTGACGAGGATCAGCAATTCCTCCTCGACCTGATCACCGGATGGCAGCAACAGGGTGTCGTCCGCAAAGATCTCACCCCGGAACAGATTGCCGGAGTTATCACATCCCTCATCGCAATACCGATGCAGAAAGAGGTCCTGGGCATCGCAGATTACGATTCCACTCTCGATCTTCTCTCGGGCATGATAGCCGATGGACTTGTCTACCAGGGAGGCAGGCAATGATTCATGTTGAGCAACTGAGCTACACTTATCCCAACGGGAAATCCCCTGCTATACACGACATGAATTTCAGTGTCCGAGCGGGTGAGATATTCGGCTTCCTTGGCCCTTCCGGGGCGGGTAAGAGCACAACCCAGATGGTGATGATCGGTTTGCTCAAAGGCTACCAGGGCCATGTTTCAGTCGATGGGCACGAACTGGCTGCTCTGAGATCCGACTATTATGAATCCATCGGGGTTGCGTTCGAATTTCCAAACCTCTTTCTCAAGCTGTCCGCACTCGAGAACCTGACTTTCTTCCGTGATTTGTATCGTGGCGAGACTGAAGATCCGATGGCGCTGCTGGAGATTGTCGGCTTGGCCGAGGATGCAAGGCGGAAGGTCGGCGAGTTCTCGAAGGGAATGAAAATGCGTCTGAACTTCGTTCGCGCGTTTCTCAACAAGCCGAAGCTGATCTTTCTCGACGAACCGACCTCAGGCCTCGATCCCGCCAACGCGCGGACGGTTAAGGAGTTCATCCTGAGCAAAAAGGAAGAGGGGGCGACCATCTTCCTCACCACTCACAACATGCACGATGCCGATGATCTCTGTGACCGCGTGGGGTTTATTGTCGATGGCGAACTGCGAGTCGTTGATGCACCGCGTGAACTGAAATTGCGCCACGGACGCAAACGAGTGCATGTGGAATATCGAACCAACGGCCTGGTCGAACAGACCGAATACGACCTCGCTCAGCTCGCGCATGACGAGCATTTTCGATCATTGCTCGACGAAGGCCGGATCGAAACGATCCACACCCTCGAAGCAAGCCTCGAGGATGTCTTCATCAAGGAAACGGGCCGGAGGCTGGCATGAGTCGCTTTCTGACACTCCTGCGCTTTGATGTCTGCCTGCAATGGCGTCACGGCTTCCACGGTGTCTACATCGGTCTGACCGCAATGTACATCCTTGTGCTGCACATGATCCCGGAGGGCATCCGTGACAGTCTTTTTGTGCTCGTTCTCTTCAGCGACCCGGCGATGATCGGCTTCTATTTTGTTGGTGGTTCGGTGCTGCTGGAACGTGACCAACGTACACTCGAGAGCCTCTTCGCGACACCGGTACGTACCGGCGAATACATCGCCTCCAAAGTGGTTTCTCTTAGCCTGATCTCCCTGCTCTCCAGCCTCGTCATTGCTTTGGGCACCTATGGGATTCGTTTCCACGGGGCATCCCTGATTCTCGCGGTCGGGTTAACGTCGGTTGTCTTCACCCTGCTCGGGTTGACCCTTGTCTCGGTAGCGCGCAGCATCAATCACTACTTCCTGCTTTCTGCGGGATATATGCTGATCATCCTTCTGCCGATGCTCAGTTGGTTCGGAGTGACACCCTTCTGGCTCGCATCTCCTTTCCCGACCACCGCTTCTCTCGTTCTGCTCGAATGGATACGTGCGAAACAGAGCCTTGGACTTATCCTCTACGCAACCGGGAATCTGCTTCTCTTCAGCGTTATCGGGTTTCGCTGGGCGTGCGGGTGGTTGGAGACGAAACTGGTGTACAAGATCGGGAGAACCCCATGAGGACCACTCTCGCATTGGCTCGTCTCGAATTGCTGAGTATATCGCGTGACAGTACTCTCGTGATCCTCTCGCTCGCCCCACTGCTGATTGTAGGGATGGTCCGTTTCGGGGTGCCATTCTTGCTTCCCTACCTGCCTGAAACCTTTGTTCTGGCGGACCATGCGCCGTTTACCATCAGTGTGCTGCTGTTATTCGCGCCGATGCTGCTCTCGATGGTTGCCGGGTATATGCTGCTCGATGACCGTGACGCTGGCCTCCTGCTTTACCTCGATGTTACACCGGTGCGACGGTCCGGGTATTTGAGGTTCCGTCTGATCGCCCCGGTCATACTCACTTTCTGCTACGGTTTCCTGATGAGTTACAGCACCGGGTTGATGAAGCCGCCCTTAGGACGGATGGTGGCATTGCAGCTTCTCGCCGGACTCGAAGCGCCGGTCGGTCTGCTGCTGATGGCGGGACTTGCGGGGAACAAGGTGGAAGGATTGGCGGTTGGCAAGTTCCTCTCGCTGATGAGCGCCGCTCCCTTTGCAGTCTACTTCCTGCCGGGGATGTGGGCTTATGTGGGCCTGCTTGTGCCGCAGGGGTGGGTGACATACGCGATGCTCGCCGAGGGATCAGCCGCGTTCGCATTACGTTGGACAGGTGGGCTGATTGTTCACCTGCTCTGGATTTTCCTGACCCTTCGCTGGTTCACAAAAAGAATCGGCTGAGGGGGAGGAAGCCGCCCCCAGCCGATCTCCATTGTTGCCGTGCCCGCCTGATTCTACTATTGAGTCGGGTGGTATTACTTCAGCAGTGTCAGACGTGAGGTTTTCACCTCGCTGCCACGTCGCAACGTCAGGAAGTAGGTCCCGGAGGCAAGCCCGCCGGACGTAAAGTGCTGTTCATGCAAACCGTGATCGTAACGTCCCCGCAGGATAGTGCTCACCTTCCTCCCCTGCACATCGTGGAGTGTGATCTCAACTTCGCCGGGCTGTGCGAGGTGGAAACGGATTCGCGTCTGGTCATTGAAGGGGTTCGGGTAACTGCTGATCATGTCGTGATCGAGGGGGATCGGGGTCAACGGCCCCTCTCCCACCCCCAGCTCCGACACCGGCAGATAACAGAGCCCGATACCTGTCGAAAGCCAGATAAGGTCACGGTAGGGGTCGTACTTCATTGTGCCGAGGAAGGGACGGAACTCCATGCTGGGCAGGAGCAGGGGAATCGACTCCCACGTGCTTCCCATATCTTCGCTGATAATCAATGAAAAATCAAGAGTCTCCGTAACCCGCTTGGCCAGCAGCCTTTCCGGATCGCCAGGGAGCTTGATGATTCTGCCATTGATAAGTACATCGGGATTCTTCAACTCCCAATCCTCGCCATCATAGAGGTACAATTTTCGGTGGTAGTTATCAATAAAGACATCCATGATAAACATGTCATTATCAAGCAGATGTACAAGATTGGGTGTTTCTGGAGGCTCAAGGTCCACCCAGGTTACCCCTTCATCAGCCGATCTGAAGAGGATACGCGATCCCCAGTCCCGAATGATCACATACAGATTGTGCGCATCCTGCAGGTGGGCAGGGAAATTCTGATATGGGCCACCCGGCAATGGAGAGCGCTCGATCCAGGTTCGAGCCGTGTCATAGGAGACCACCGTTCGGCATGCCTCGGATGTCCGACCTGCCCGAAGTGTAAACAGACGCGACATCTCTTCGCCTTGCCAGACTTCATAATATCCAGTGTATTCGTGCTCGACGGGGCCGATCTGCTCCCATGACTGGCCATGATCTGTTGAATACAGGGTTACAGTTGACTCAATTGCAAGTGTATTGAGATTGTATACCGATGCCCCCGACACAAAGACGTTTTCCGCCGAAAATCTGATTGGGTGAACCGACGCGATGTTGGGGGAAAAGGAGGGAAACGTGAGAGTGGTCCAGGAATTCGAGGTAAAATCATAGCGTTGGTGGACATGCCCTGAGTGATACTGATGGATGCAGTCCGGAAACACCTCAATTGAAGCGCGTGTGCCCATCACCGGCATGGGCAATGGATGCCATGATTCGCCACCGTCATCCGTACCGTACACTCCACGCCCGTAGTAAGAGACATAGACCTTGCCGTTGTATTCGTTTCGCGAAAGGTGCTCGATATAGGTCGGACCATCAGGTAAACCGTTGTAGCACTTTGTGAAGTTCAGACCATAATCGGTCGAACGATAGAGTCCCGCAAGGGTACCGCCACTAACATAAACCACACCTGGATGAGAGGGATCCTCTACCATTCGATCCGGAAAGAACCATAGTGGGAGCCCACCATTGTACCGGGTCACTGACACACCTTCATCGGAGCTGATGAAGAGAATATCCAAGCTGTCCAGTACTTGGTTGATACGTTGATACCCTCCGCCGAGAATTGCGCCATTTGACATCTTGATCAGGCACCATGCAAATCCGCTGTAGGACACATCCTGACCTTGCAGGCTGTCGAGTTCCACGGTACTAAACCAGCTTTCGCCATTATCTATGCTTTTCCTGATTAATCTATTCAATCCCTCAGTTTGTCCTTGGCTGTTGTAAAGAAAACCACCAGAAGCCCAGAGGACATTCGGTTGGTCAGGGTCTTGGAAAAATGCGCCTACAGTGTACTCCACCGAGTCGATCAGGGAGGCCGTCCATGCTGTCCCAGCATCCTCGGTCACCATAATAAAAGCTGGTTGGAAATACCAGATACGGGAGTGGTTTTGACGATCATAGTCGAGAATTCTCTTCTGGCCTCCGCTCAGGTAGGGCAGCGAACCATCCGGCCGAAATGTCTGCCATGTCAGCGCGCCATCAGTTGTATAAAGGAAGTGTAAACTCGAGTCATTACGGCTCTCTACACCCATAAAAATGGTATCAGCATTGGCATCGACAGCAATGGCGCAGGAGTAGCTGTTGACCAGATTCGGCAGCAAGGGGTTAAACAACTCCCAACTATTTCCACCGTTTTGTGTGATATGGTACCCACTTTCGCCCGTGCCTACGATCATTCTCTGCTCATCGGCACTGGTGACAAAGGTGGTCGCGTTTACTGTACCTGAAGGCAAAACTTCCCAGCCGTTCACCACCGTTCCGATGGGCGTAAGCAATACGAGAAGTGCGATCGCAAACCTGTAAAGATGATTCGGTTGTTTCATGCCCCCACTCCACTTGATTATCAGCTCTCCGGAATTGGCCCATTGCCAATCCCGGACAGCAGAGCCCTGCACTCGTACTAAGGCAAGATCACCCACGCCTCAGCGAAACATCCCGGTTCGTAAAAATAGACGTTTGGGTTACCTGTACAAAATACAGCTGGCCCATTGTCTGCCGGCGTATTTTATTTGCGCGACTGGCCATTTTGGTCATCGCACCACCATTTTCGCCGAATACATAGTAATGCTCGCCACCCGTGATGCTCAGGTAAATATATCGAGGCCCGCCGTTAAAAAAGGATCCTTCGACGAACTCGAGCGGATATGCGTTGGGCTTGCCATCCGAATGTGCAGTGAGTTTGAGCGTTACCAACAAGCCAGACAAGTCTGTCTGGTGCAGGGATTTGTACTCGTCTACACCAGCCTTCGCGTAATCATACCACTCAGGATCTGGCGGCGGAGGTGCCGCGGATGAGACAACCGGGATCAGTATGAGCAATCCCAGCAGAAAGATGGACAGCACGGTTCTTCTCATGGTCAAGCTACTTATTGTTATACCAATCAGACCCTTATGGTCCGATCATGGCGATTTTAATTGAGAACCCTAAAAACACAAAACCGGATCTCATGCGATGAAAGTAAAAAAATAAATCGACGATATACAAGTATTACGGCTCTCTGACCTGTTGGTTCCCATGTTCAGTATGGTTTTATCCCGTGCTTCACTGGAAGTATTGCAGTTTTATTTTCTGCGAAATCAGTCACCTGCGACGACGCACATTCTGCCTTGTACTGTCCAATTCTGCACGGCTTTCGGGTCTCCCTTCACTTCAGCAGTGTCAGACGTGAAGTTTTCACCTCGCTGCCACGTCGCAACGTCAGGAAGTAGGTCCCGGAGGCAAGCCCGCCGGACGAAAAGTGCTGTTCATGCAAACCGTGTTCGTAACGTCCCCGCAGGATGGTGCTCACCTTCCTCCCCTGCACATCGTGGAGTGTGATCTCAACTTCGCCGGGCTGTGCGAGGTGGAAACGGATTCGTGTCTGGTCATTGAAGGGGTTCGGGTAGCTGCTGATCATGTCGTGATCGAGGGGGATCGGGGTCAACGGCCCCTCTCCCACTCTCAGCTCCGTCACCGGCAGATAACAGAGCCCGATACCCGTTGACAGCCAGATCAGGTCACGGTAGGGGTCGTACTTCAGGGCATCAAGGAAAGGGTTTAACTCTGCATGGGGAATTTCCAGCGGCCGTCGTATCCAGTTCCTTCCAAGATCCTCGCTGATCAACAGCTCCGGTGCTCCTTGAGCGTTCATGTATCTTCCCACAATACGCTCCGGCTCGCCCGGAACGAGAATCAAAACTGCGTTCATAGTAAAGTTATTTTGGCGAAAACTCCAGCTTTCACCATCGAAGTAATAGAGCCTGCGATGGTCATTATCGAGGAAGATATCGACGAAAAGGCGATCGCTATCCAAGACATGAACAAGATTGTGTCGCTCTGGTGGTGAAATGTCTTCCCAGCTGTCGCCCTGGTCACCCGAACGGTACAAACCACCCTCAGCGTGAGTGTTGTAGCTGATGTAGAGATACTCGTCGCTTCCATAAATGAAAGGAAAATAGAGCGGTGGACTTGGGGGAACGGCTTTCTCAACCCATGTCCGGCCTGTATCGCTGGAGACAACCGTATAGTACCCCTCCGGTCCAGCACGTACGGTGAACAATGTAGCTTCCGTCGCACCCTGTTGAACGACAAAATGCGAAGTCTGTTCGTAGACACGTGGATGTAGCTCTTCCCAGCTCTGGCCAGCATCATCGCTGCGCAGGGTGGTGACCGAGAAATTTTCCAGTGAAGAGGGATCGCGGATTAAAGCCCCCGTCACAAGTATGTCGCCATCGGCAAAGTAAATTGGAAACATCAGCGGAATCAGGGGAAGCATGTAGGGCTGGTTCATGGTCGACCAGGATTGACTGGTAAAATCGTAGCGTTGGAATACATAGGATGGGTGCCTCTGGTGAATACCATCCGGGAATATCCTGTAGTATACACGGGTTCCCTGCTGGGGGGTTGGCAAGTGGTTCCAACTCACTCCACCATCCGATGTGGCGTATATACCATAGCCTTCTATGCCGGCATAGATTTTCCTGTTGAAGGGATTGGATGAGAGTGAAAACACCCTGTATGGGAGTGGCGGCAGCCCAGCCAGGCACAAAGTGAACGTCTCGCCGTTGTCAACTGATCGATAGATCCCATACACATCCAAGCCACAGAGGACGATCGTTCCCGGTTGTTCGGAATCTTCGACAATACGGCTGGGCAAATAGTTTTCCGGAAGAGATCCATTGTACCAGTAGCCGGTCGATCCACCGTCTTCGCTGCGAAATAGCTGATTTGAACGGTCCACAACATTGTCAATCAGCACGTATCCACCAAGAAGCAATGAGCCATTGGAGAGCTGTGCCATTCCGAGCGCACCTCCGGTATACATACGGTAGGGGTCTACGAACGATTCCAGGTCGAGTGGACTGAACCAGGTTAACCCGCCATCAACGCTCTTTCTGATTAGTCGATTCAGGATATCAGAATCGTTCGGCCAATTGTAATGAAAAGATTGGCATGCCCACAGCACATCCGGTTCTTCTCGATCCTGGAAGAAACTTTTTGTATTGAAATGCCTCGTGTCGATATCGACTCGCTCCCAGGTCTGCCAGAGATCCTCGGTGATCAGAACATAACCAGGGTGAAAATACCACATTTTCGAATGATTTGTCCTGTCAAAGGTCAGTAAACGTTCATAAGGGACAAAAAACACATCATCATCATAAGGTAGATCAAAAATCGTCCATGTCAACCCGCCATCTGTCGTATACGAAAATCGATGATGATTATTTACGTCACTTGTTGCTCCAAAGAATACGGTATCCGCATCTTCGTCAATTGCAAAACCACAGTCATAACGATTGATGATATCTGGGGCATAGGGGTTGAAAGGCTGCCAGGAATTACCACTGTCGCGAGACTGGTAGTAACCCAGTTCCCCAGCACCGAGGAAGATGCGATTCTCATCCACGCTCACAACCAGAGTCTCAACATTCGCAAGCCCGGAGTTCAAATTCCCCCAGCCGAAGCCGTTGGCTGCGACGACCAGAAAGAAGATGATCACGCTCCAGATTTTTGCAGAGTAAAAGCGCATTGTATACCTCTTCAACGTAAAGAACCCACCCGGGCCGACCCCCACCTCCCGGCCGACCCGGATGTCAATCAACCGATCACTCCCACAGAACTAAGGCTTGTACAACAAGCCGTCGAGGTAGCATCCCTGACCGTCAATGTAATAGCCAAAGTATCCCGATATATTAATGAACGGGCTGTTGTTAGCAGGGACGTTGTTCCAAATGCCGGAAACTTTCAGATCTCCACCACCTAAGCCGACAGCATTTCTAAGTTGAGTATCCGTGATGCTCAGCCCACGGTCAGTACTACCGCCATTAGAATAGACCCCCTCGATTATCTCGACGCCGCGCGGTTCGATCCCAGCATTTGACGCGGCAGTCAACTCCAACCTCAATTTCAACCCGGTCCGTTCGGTTTCGTGGAAGTACTTGGTCCAATCCTGGCTGCTCGCAAGACTCGCTCGCCGGCTGTCTTCATAATTCTCATCAGGTGGGGGCGGTGCTGCCTGAAGGATACCGAAGATAGAGAACACCAACAGCAATGCGAGGGTGACAACTGCCTTCTTCATACATACCTCCTTCTCTTTGACTACCAGATCGCCACGATCTGGCTTCGGCGATTTTAATTGAGAACCCGAAAAACACAAAATCGGATATCATGCGATGAAAGTAAAAAAAATCGACGATATACAAGCATTACGGCTCTCTGACCTGTTGGTTTCCATGTTCAATATGGTTTTATCCCGTGCTTCACTGGAAGTATTGCAGTTTATTTTCTGCGAAATCAGTCACCTGCGACGACGCACATTCTGCCCTGTACTATCCGAATCTGCACGACTTTCGGGGCTCCCTTCACTTCAGCAGTGTCAGACGTGAGGTTTTCACCTCGCTGCCACGTCGCAACGTTCCAGCGTTGCGCAAGTCTTCCGCGCAGCGGAGACCTGCCGCCTGTGCCGTTCCGCCAGGTCCGCAGACCTTGCGGATAATCGGGCAGGTCTTCGGATCTGCCCGGACCTGCCTGGTCTTCAGACCTGCCCGAACGATGTTCCCCGCCTTCAACGCAACAGCACCAGTTTCCTGACAGTCTGGCTCTGCGTGCCTTTCAGGGCAAGCAGGTACATCCCGGAGCCGAGGTGTGAGCCATCCACCGTCCAGCGATGGTCCCCGCGTCCGACCCAACCCTGATGGATTGCCGTGACTTCACGTCCGAGCAAATCGAACAGGGCGAGCCGGTAGTACCCGGCATCGGGAAGGTCCAGGGTGACCGTAGCGGAGCTGTTAAACGGATTCGGGTGACAATCAAGCTGGTGTTGATTCGGCTGCACTGATTCTGTTTCCGCATGAACGAAGGGAAAATCGTAGGTGTAGTACGCCCCGCTGTCGGTGCAGGCTACGACATTGATCGTAGTGACCATCCCGTTAAAACTTAGCCGGTTCACTCGTTGGCAGGGCAGACCCTCGTTCATGGGCAGCCGCAGCGAGGTCTCGGGATCATACGCGACGACCCCCTCACCCTCCGGAGTCATGCCATCCCATGCGCAGATCACGTACTGGTGCGCCTGCGCCAGATCGATCAATCCCGTGGAATAGAAAACCACCTCCCAGGTTGCCCCATGATCGACCGAGGCGTACAGGCCCGAGGAATCGGTTTCATCGCCGAAACTGCCGAATGTTGGCCCGTTGTAGGCTTGCAGGAAGGCATTGAACGGCAGGTCCGGGTCGCTCGGCCCATCCCACATCCACCCGGCATCCATCGAGTAGTAGGCGCCCGCCCCGGTCCCACTTACGGAAACGATAAATTGACTGCCCAGGCTCGACATCGCTGTGACATTGCCATTCTCGAAATAGGGTACATCGGACCAGGTTTCAAGGTCTGCCGAGAACTTGAGGCCGTATTCATACCCCACGTAAAACCCGACTTCGTTCCAATGGACGAAGGCAGGTCGAAGCATCCATTCGAGGAGGGTAAACCCTTCCTGACCATGGACGTAGAGATAGACCCCATCCGACCAGGAGCCGTCACCGAAGCAGACGAGCAGGGAATCATTAAAGAGGTAAATCGCGGAGGTGGCCGGCAGGCCGACATTGTCCTCGATGTGAGTCCACTCGCCTTCAAGCGTACCGAACCAGAGGCCGTTGTCGGTGAGCAGGACGTCGCGGTAGCCGTCGAAATCTGTGGCGACGTAATCGTTCACCTTGAGTGTGTCGGGGCCAATGGTGTGCCACTCAGTGGCTTGGACGAGGTTGACGGACAGGCAGAGCAGGGTTGTCAAAGCCCAGCAGGCAGGTATGCGAGCCGTCCAACGCAGACCGTGCAGCATCGTATTCATGGTACAGTCCCCCCCCCCCAGAAGGGACTCTCTTCCACTCCGAAGTGACTATAATATGAGGGCCAGGAGCCGGGGGTGCAAGTGAAGAATAGAACAAGTTGAAGCTACATGGTTCGCTGTTACTGGTGAAGGAGTCGTTGTCAGGTTGCCCGGAGGCTGGACGAAAGAAGGTTGCCTGGAGTGACTTCATCCACTGTTGCGGCAGGTCTTCAGCGAAGCGGAGACCTGCGGAAACGTGGTAAAACTCACAGTTTTGGAAACTGTCGCTCGCGAAAAACGACTCGCATCCTGTAATGCGAGCCGTCTCGTGTGACCCCAAGGGGAATCGAACCCCTGTTGCCGGGATGAAAACCCGGTGTCCTAACCGCTAGACGATGGGGCCGCCTGACATCAAACGGGGGGCGTACCGCCGCCCCCATCCATGATGCTGGGTCCGCAAAGGGATTTGAACCCTTGGCCTCCTGAGCCACAGTCAGGCGCTCTAACCAACTGAGCTATGCGGACCATTAATCCTGCGAGTACAACAGATGCTTCGCGGGGTATCCCCCCTGTGGTACGCCAGCAGGGACTTGAACCCCGAACCGCCGGCTTAGAAGGCCGGTGCTCTATCCAGTTGAGCTACTGGCGCATATACGAGGAATCGGAAAACGAGGTTTCCATTCCCTCCTGCCCTCGGCGCTGGAACCTGCCGTGGCAGACCTTGTCGGGGCGACTGGATTTGAACCAGCGACCCTCTGCTCCCAAAGCAGATGCGCTACCGGACTGCGCTACGCCCCGTCTGGTGGGGTGCCAGGCCCGCTGAACGTGAGCCCAAAAATACGCGGCAGGGCAATCTCAGTCAAGGGTCCGTGTCTGTGGCACGAGCACCCGGATGACCATACAATTTCGGGGACAGCGGACGGAATACCCTGCAGTACCGACCCACAACGACCTGCCCGGTATTTCGTGCACTGTCCCCGAAATTTTGGAAATGTTATCCCAGCAGCTTGGCTACAACACCGCACCTTTGCCGGCGAAGAAGTTGGCAACCTTGGTGCCGAGTTCACTTCCGACACGTTCCTGCGCCTCGCCAGTCGCCGCCCCGATGTGGGGTGTCACTGACACCTTCGGGTGGTTGACCAGGTCACCATTGGGAGTTGGTTCGTTGTCGAAAGTATCGAGCCCCGCCCCGGCGAGTTTTCCGGAGTTCAATGCATCCAGCAGCGCCGCCTCGTCCACCACACCGCCACGTGCGCAGTTGATGATGTAAGCGCCGTCTTTCATCTTCGCCAGCAACTCGGCATCCACGGTCAGCGCTTTTTTGTTCGGCACATGCAGGCTGACCAGGTCCGCTTCGGCGAGCACCGCATCGAGGGACTTCATCGTCACAGGCAGATCGGTCTTCACGTCGATCACATCAAACGCGACGACACGCATGCCGAGGGCAATAGCCTTACGTGCCAACGCCTGACCGATCCGTCCGAAACCGACCACGCCGAGCGTTTTGCCAGCCAGTTCGAAACCGTTGTACTTCTTCTTGTTCCACTCGCCTTTACGCATGGTCACATTGGCATGGGCAACATGACGAGCCAGGGCAAACATGTGGGCCAGCGCCAACTCCGCCACGCTGTCCGAGGAAGCGGCCGGAGTGTTGACCACTTCGATGCCCTTCGATTTGGCGTAGTCGACATCAATGTTGTCGAGCCCGACCCCACCGCGTCCGATCAGCTTCAGGTTCGGGGCTGCGTCGATGTGTTCCTTACGGACCTGGGTTGCGCTGCGGACAAAGATCGCGTCGTACTTGTTCAGCTCCGCTGCAAGTTCTTCCTGTGGCACCTTGGTCATCTCAAGTTCATGCCCCGCCTCGGAAAGGATCCGTGCACCCGACTCCTCGATGCCGTCATTCACGAGAATCTTCGCCATCTCACTACTCCTTTTTGAAGGAAACCCGGCCCCCGCGGGGACCGGGTTCCACCGGTCAACTCGTGGTACCGAAAGGGTCACCCGTTTCGGTGCATGAAGTCTTTCATGAATTCGACAGTCGCCTCGACCTCCTCGACGCCGTTGGCATTGTACATCGAGATGCGCAATCCACCGACACTGCGGTGTCCTTTCAGGCCGATAAACCCGGCAGCTTTACCCTCGTTGATCAAACGACCCTCCAACTCCTCAGTCGGGAGACGGAAGCAGACGTTCATCCAACTGCGGGATTCCGGGGAGACCGGGCAACGGAAGAACTCGGGATTTTCCTCGAAGAACCCGTAGAGCATTTCCGCTTTGGCCCGGTTCCGCTGCTCCATACCGGCTACGCCGCCCTGCTCCTCGACCCACTTCAGCACTTCACCCATCAAGTAGATGGCGAAAGTTGGCGGGGTGTTGTAGAGGGAGTTGTCGGCGACATGGGTCTGGTAGCTGAGCATGGTGGTCAGCCCTTCACGCGCGACTTTGAGCAGATCGTCACGCAGGATGACAAGTGTCACACCCGAGGGGCCGAGGTTTTTCTGTGCACCGGCATAGATCATCGAGAACTTCGAAGCATCGAAGCTGTGAGAGAGTATGTCGGAAGACATATCGCCGATCAGATGGACATTTCCCACATTGGGGAAGGTGAAAAACTGAGTGCCCTTGATCGTGTTGTTGCTGGTGATGTGCACATAGGCGGCGTCGGGCGTAAGGACCAGCTCCTCCTGTGTCGGAAGGCGCATGAAATCGACAGTTTTGCCGTCAAATGCAACGTTGACATTCCCGAAGAGCTTCGCTTCCTTGATGGCTTTGTTGGACCAGACACCCGTGTTGATGTAGTCTGCTGTCTTGCCTTCCCCGAGGAAGTTCATGGGAATCATGCCAAACTGGGTGCTTGCCCCACCCTGCAGGAAGAGTACATGATACTCCTCGCCCAGATTGAGCAGAGATCGGACGCGGGCCACGGTATCGTTATGGATGGCATCGTACTCTTTGCCACGGTGCGACATCTCCATGACGTTCATCCCTGCGCCCCGGTAGTTGAACCACTGCTCGTGGACACGTTCCAGAACGGTTAAGGGAATCGCCGCGGGTCCGGCGTTGAAGTTGTACACACGATTGTGCTTCAGCTTGCTCATCCTGTCCTCTTCTCTGCGAACACCACTCAGGGGGTTCGCGTTCCGTTCATCCGACTCGAAAACCTTTCCGTTCGGAAAGGCTGTTCTGCCTGAACTCAATCCCCTATTTCATGTACGACCAAACCTGAACGAAGTTTCGGCTCGAACCAGGTCGACTTCGGAGGCATGATCAACCCGGCATCCGCAATCGCCATCAACTGCTCAATCGTGGTGGCGTGCAGGCTGAAAGCAACACTCATTTCACCGCTGTTAACACGTTTCTCCAGTTCGCCCAGGCCGCGAATGCCGCCGACAAAATCGATGCGCTCATCGGTACGCGGGTCGCCGATCCCGAGCAGCGGTGCAAGCAGATTGTTTTGCAGGATGGCCACATCGAGGCTCTCCACGACATCCTTCTCATTGAAGCTGCCCGGCTTCGCCTCCAGCCGATACCAGGCGCCATCGAGATACATCCCGAAGACTTTGGTCGAAGAAGGCTCGAAAGCCTTGTCTGCGGGTGCGACCAGGAACTTTTCGGCGATGCGGTTCAGAAACTCTTCACGTCCAAGCCCGTGCAAATCTTTCACAACACGGTTATACGGCAGGATCATCATCTGGTCGTGGGGGAAGATCACTGTCAGGAAGTAGTTCCAGGGTTCAGCGCCGGAGTAGCCGGGATGTGCCTCACGTCTGCGGTTACAGACAATCTGCGCCGCTGCACTGCGGTGGTGTCCATCCGCCACATAGAGGGTCGAGATATCCGCGAACATCCGCGCGATTGCTTCGATTCGCATGGGTGAACCGACCACCCAAAGTGTGTGCTGGATGCCATCGGGAGTGACAAAATCGTACTCCGGTTCCTTCTCCTGGATTTCATTGAAGAGGTTGTCAATATCCTTCCGCGCCTTGTAGGTCAGGAAAACCGGCCCGACCTGGGCACCGAGGGTGCTGATGTGGTCGACACGGTCCTTTTCCTTCTTGGCACGGGTCAATTCATGCTTTTTGATCTTGTCATCGATGTATTCCTGCACGGAGGCTGCCGCGACAAGCCCCACCTGGCGATGGTCGCCCATCCGCTGCGCGTACAGGTAAAAGCAGGGCTGCTCATCCGCTTTCAGAATGCCTTCGGCCTTGTAACGATCGAGATTGCGCCGACCGGTACGATAGACCTCCATATCATAAGGATCGTGATCCGGCGGCAGGTCGATCTCAGGCTTGTTGATATGCAGAAAGCTGACAGGGTTTCCCTGCGCCATCTGCCGAGCTTCTTCCGTATTCAGAACATCGTAGGGTGGTGCAGCGACCTGGGAAGCGATCTCTTTGCGCGGACGCAGTCCAGGGAAGGGTTTAACTGTCGCCATCTGATAGAGTCTCCTTGCTCCATGTGAGGAGGAAGAAGTGTCTGCACGTACTTCCCCTGCCGGACAACCGTGAAGTCACTCGTTCCACAGATCACAAACTTCAGCGTAAAGGAAGGTGGCATCCAGCGCGGAACGTCGGGAATAATCCGACGAAACACCCCCCGCGAAAGCCACCTTTCACCTGCCTCAAAGGTACGCTATTCCCCCCGGAGTTTCAAGCCTCCCCGAGAAGTGGGTTTTCCCGCGAGGTGGGTGTTTTTGTGGCCCCTACGCCACCAGGCTGAGCAGCCATGCGGTACCGAAGGCTGCCACATTCCCGATCGCGTAGCCGATCAGGGCCATCAGGATGGATACAGGCACAAGACGTTCGTCATGATAGGCCGCGACAATCGGCGCAGACGCTGCCCCACCTATGTTTGCCGCCGAACTGATCGCCGCTGTGTGGATGTCGATACGGAACAAGCGCGCCGCCATCAGGATGAACAGGCCGTGAATGAATATCCAGATGTATGCGCCTGCGACAAAAGGTATCGCCTGCCCTGCAAGCCCCGCGACAACTGTTTTTGCGCCCATCCGGCTGACGAACAGGTAGACCAGCGCCATCGCCAGCTCGTGGCTGCCAGGGATCCGTTTCGCAGGGGTAAAGGAGAGAGCCAGCCCACCGACTGTGACCAGCAGGATTTGGTAGGTTTTCTGGGTGAAGACAGGCGGCATCGGTGTAAGGGATCCCGCAATGACACCGGCGATCCAGGTCACGCCGAAACTGAGGGCGATCAGGTAGAGGAAGTGACGCATTGCGGGGGCGGACTTCTCGACAATCATCTCGTTGGCGAGTCGTTTCATCCGGTCAAGATGCCCCTCTGTGACTCCGGTAAAACGATGGAATACTCCCGCGAGGGATTTGGAGTTCAAGAGAAGCGGCAGCCAGATCAGGTAGACCAGATTGTCCGCAATGACCGCGAGTCCGAAATTGGTGCCGCTTGTACCGATCCCTTCGGCAACAGCCGCCATGTTCCCGGTTCCGCCGATCCAGGAACCGGCGAGGGCGCCATACCCGGTCCAGGCGTCGGGTTCAAGCCAGCCCTTGACAACCAGGTAGCCGATCGGCGCGCCCACCACAACTCCGAGTGTGCCGATCAGCATGACAAAGACACCCCGTCCCATCACCCGGATAGTCGCACGGACATCCACATCGAGCAGGAGCAGCACGAGGAATACCGGCAGGATGATGTCACCCATCCAGTCGTACAACCCGCTGTGATTGGGGATCAATCCGGTGTTGCTGAATATGGCGGGTAACAGGTAGATGAAAATGAGGGGTGGCACATAATTGAACAGCTTCCAGCCTGTCCGTTTCTCGAGAAAAAACCAGAGCGAGGCATTGCCGGCGAGAATCAGGAGAATCCCGGCATCACCGTGAATGAGGGCGTCAGCCATCGGCGTCCTTTCTGTGTCGCATCCATGGATGCAGGGTACGTCATCTTTCCGCGAAAGCGGAACAATCATTGGCTGTCAGGTTCGTGGTAGCTAAACCTGCACGGACTACCGACATGCTGTGACACGCCATTAAAACATGCCATCCAGACAAATGTGAGCGTCACCCTTTGATTGAGGAGCTGTTTCGAGCGGATCAGGGCGCTACCGCCTCGCTCACTCCATCATTGACCCCTGCCAGTCTTGCGATGATTCTCGGGATCGACGTGTTATCAAGAGTACCGGTAAACTCAAGCGCACCCGGCCCGTAAGCATAAACAGGGACGGGAATTGCCGTGTGGCTTCCTGTGCTGAAGGCGGCGTGGAGTGGTCGACCTTGCCGTCCACCACCCACAATACTCAGTCCGCCCGTTTCGTGGTCAGCGGTTACAATGACAAGTGTATTGCCGTCCTGCCGCGCAAATTCGATCCCCTCACGTACCGCAAGGTCGAAATGCAGCGTGTGGAAGACAACACCATTGGGATCCTTGTCGTGCCCCGCCCAGTCGACCTGACTTCCCTCGACCATCAGGAAAAAGCCTGACGGGTTCCTGCTGAGGAGCTGAATCGCTGTGGCGGTCATCTCCCGCAAGGCAGGCTCTTCCTCCGTGTTCTGCAGGGCTTTGTTATGAAATAATCCAACCACCTTCTTGTCATCCACCGCCAGGAGTTCGTCGCGTGTGGAAATGATTGTATACCCTTTCCCGCTCATTTCACCGAGCAGGTTACGTTCATCCTTGCGTCCACTGCCTGATTCCGCTTTCGGCAGGAAGAACTCCCGTCCCCCGCCAAACAGGATGTCGATCCCGGATTCTGCCAGGTCAACCGCGATATTCTGCTCGTCCGAACGACTCTTGCGATGTGCGCCAAAACCGGCAGGTGTGGCGTGAGTGATGGTCGATGTTGCGACAAGTCCGGTAGATTTGCCCACACTCTGCATTTTCTGTACGATCGTGACCAGGGGTTGACCCTCTGAATCAAGCCCGATTACCCGCTTGTCGGTTTTCACTCCTGTTGAGAGGGCAGTGGCGGCGGCGGCGGAATCGGTGATCAGATCATCCGCGGAATGGGTCGAGATGAGGCCGGTGACCGGGAAACGATCGATTGTCAGCCGTCCATCGGGACCGACCGCGTAGAGACGACTGAGTGTAACATGTGCCAGCCCCATTCCGTCCCCAATGAAGAGGATCACATTCCGCACCTCGCCACCCATCGAGTGGTCGAAGGGAGTGGATTCGGTTTCGGGAGTGTAAAACCCGACATCGAGTGAAACACTCTGCGCCTGTGTCATGCCACTCAGGAGCAGGAACAGGCCAAATAACAGGATTCGATTCATGTCACACCGTTGAGCTGTTCGGGTTCTTGGATGAGTATTGGAGAAGATGCTCAGCAGGGGGGCGAGCTGGCAAGCGGCACAGGGTCTCTCAGTGTTTTGCGGATCGGCTCGATTTGATGCTCATACATAGCAGCGAAGCGCCAGCAATCGAATGGAGCGTGTCCAGGAGCTGCACCGATCGCTTAGAGATGGTGTGCGGTGTGCGTCTCGGCTACCTATATTGCTTTTGGCTCCTCACAACAATGTGTTCGGCTGTCATTGGCTGATGAGGTTGTCAAGATCGCCTAATGGCCGCAGGTCTCCAGGGGTCTCTTGACAACCAAACAGCAAAAACATTGCAGTAAGCCCTTGTTTTATTGAAAACAAATGTACCGAGACGATGATATTGAGTGCACCCAGGGAAAATTTGGCGGTTCCACTATAAACTCACCCGGCACATTTGTTTTCAATAAAACGAGGGTTGATTCAAGATGTGGGCTTTGTAGCCGTCAAGTCGCGCCGAGAGACTGCGCTACGCTTGCCTCCCGGCGAATTAGACTGCTGAATGCAGGCACCGATCATCAAGGTGAGCCAATTGTTTTAGACTTCACCAGAGATTGTTGTGGATCCCGGCGGGCAAATCAGCCACTGTGGCAGTCTGTTTATTCTGCACCCCGGGTGCTCAATTTCCTCAGGTGCGGGACGACTCAGGTTAAAGTGGCGGCAGATCACTTGTCGGCATGGCGATTGAGCTTCGATCTGTGTGATTTTCCGTTGTGACGATCGACTGTGATACGGGACAGGCAATGAACGGTTTCTTCAAAAAACGGCGTACCATCTGGATCGCCACAGGCGCAGGCGCAGCCCTCCTCACAGCGATCCTCCTGTTTGTCCTTGGCGGGGCATCCGGAGGAACCGATATCCCAACCTATCCGGTCACACGATCCGATTTTCGCATTTCGCTGACCCAAACCGGTGAGCTGCGGGCTCAGAACTCGGTTGTAATCACAGCCCCGGCGGTACGCGGCAACCTGCAGATTGTCGAAATCGCGCCGAAGGGCCGTGAGGTGAAGGCGGGCGATACGTTAATTGTATTCGACGGTACCGAACTGCAAAAGACGATCGAGGAGAAGCAGAGCGAACTGGACATTGCGCTCGCCAACCTGGACAAGAGCCGCTCTTCACTGGCGAGCGGGATGGCGGACCTGCAGGCGCAGCTCCAGAACTCGACCGCCAGTTACCGTATCGCGGAACTGCGTTTGCAGCAGATGCAGTTTGAGGCGGACGTGGTCCGTGAAGAGCAGCAGCTGTCTCTCGAGCAGTCCCGTATCTCCCTGACACAGGCAGAAGCCCGCATCGAGCAGCAGAAGATCATGAACGCTGCGGAGCTGAAAACCCTCGAACTACGTGTCGTACAAGCTCGGAACGAACTGGAAAAAGCCCGCCGCGACCTCGACAAACTGACCGTCACCGCCCCTCAACCGGGCCTGGTGGTGTACAAGAAGATCTGGAAGGGCGGCGACATGGGTGAGGTGAAGATCGGCGACACCCCCTGGCGTGGCCAGGCGCTGCTCGAACTGCCCGACCTCTCGATCATGGAAGTCGCGACAACCGTAAACGAAGTTGATGTGGCCAAGGTGGGCGAGGGATTGCCCACGGTGGTCACTCCCGATGCCTTCCCCGAGTTGCGTTACCCTGCGACTGTCATCGACGTGGCACGTCTCGCTCGCCTGGACGAAACCGCGCAGGCTGAAGTCAAGGTGTTTGACGTGGTGATTCAGCTCGACAGCACCGATGCCATCCTGAAGCCGGGCATGACAGTCTCGACCACCATCCTCATCAAGGAGATTCCTGATACCCTGTTCATTCCGCTTGACGCGGTGTTTACGATTGATGGCAAGCCGCACGCTTACCGTCTGGGCGCTGGCTTCAAACGGGTAGAAATTGATCTCGGTGAACGAAATGACAACTTTGTCCTGCTCAAATCGGGTCTGAATGTTGGAGCGCGTGTCGCGCTGGTCGATCCCACCCGCCCCTTCGAAGCGGATCAGTGGAGCGGTGCGCCCCGTACTGCAGAACAGGGGAGCGGCGAAGGTGCTTCGACCACGGTAAACGGTTCTGGCGGCAATGGCGGGGGTCGCCGCGGAGGACGTCCGGCACGATGACCCTCACCGAAAGCCTGCAAATCGGTCTGGATGCCCTCCGTGCTCAGAAACTGCGCAGTTTCCTGACCATGCTGGGGATCATCTTTGGGGTCGCAGCGGTAATCGCGATGACTTCGATCAGCGCAGGGGCGCGTCATGAGTTGCTCGAAGCGATCCAGAAGCTCGGTGTGAACAA